>Ga0208980_10000099_pt1 | contig 40741 bp, 38 predicted proteins | sample WetSurMetagenome_3_FD_187993 | JGI IMG/M metagenome (GOLD analysis project Ga0208980, IMG submission 187993) | Wetland microbial communities from Twitchell Island in the Sacramento Delta, sample from surface sediment Aug2011 Site A1 Bulk (version 2) | ecosystem: Environmental > Aquatic > Marine...
CAAATTCATCCCGTACATGGCTGAGTTGACCGCGGTTATTCATAAACACAATTGCCCGACGTTTATGCAGATGGAACACGATGGCCCCTGGCAATCTCCTCTGTTCGACAACGCGCCGGCAACCTTCGAAGGGCCGCCGATTGCTGCTTCCGCAATAAATATTCCAAGATTAGGCGACTTCCACCGGGACGTACCCCGGGTGCTGACTGTTCCTGAGATCCAGGACATTACCGAGAAATACATAAACGCCGCCGAAAGGGCCAAGAAGGCTGGCTTCGACGGTGTCGATATCAACGCAGGCAGCAGCCACCTTATTCACAACTTCTTGTCACCCTGGTGGAACCGGCGCGATGATGAATATGGAGGCACACCGGAAAAAAGAGCCAAGCTTATGCTTGACATCATAAAAGGCATCAAGCAGCGCTGTGGTAAGGACTTCCCGATTGTCCTGTGTCTTAACGGCTTCGAAATCGGTCAGTTTATCAACGAGGACAATAAGAATTGCTTGACACACGAAATGGCAACAAAGTACGTGCTCTGGGGCGTTGAAGCCGGCATCGACGCCCTTATGATTCGCAGCCACTGGCTCGGCTTGCATGTTCCAGGCTTCTTGCCTGATTACATGTTTTACCCGGACGCTCAAATTCCAGCTGATAAAATGCCGCCTCAATACTACTGGCAGGAACGGGGCGTTGCGGCAATGCGTAAGATGACGGAGGAATACAAGAAACTCGTCCCCGTCCCGATAATTCTGATCGGATATGTCTCACCGGAAGTCGGCGAAAAAATGCTCGAACAAGGCAAAGCCGATTTCATCGGGATGAACCGCAGTCTAATGTGCGATCCCGAATTGCCCAACAAGCTCGCAGCTGGCAGGCGCGAGGATGTTGCGCCCTGTACTCATTGCGGCACCTGTCTCGATCAGAGCGAAACCTTCCTGCGTCACTGCCGCTTGAACGCCTCGATGGGAACCGATAGCTACATCATTGACAAGGCCCCAACGAAGAAGAAGGTGGTTGTGGTCGGCGGCGGACCCGGCGGCATGGAGGCTGCCAGAGTGTCCGCATTGCGCGGTCACGACGTAACTCTCATCGAGAAATCGTCCTACCTTGGCGGCCTGCTTCCATTGGCGGCCCTGATAAAAGGACTGGAACTCGAAGATCTTCCTGCCCTGATTAATTATCTCAAGCTCCAGATAACGAAGCTCGGTGTGAAAGTTGAGCTTGGCAAGGAAGCCACGGCAGCGTCGATCCAAGCCATGAAGCCCGATGTAGTATTTTTGGCGAACGGAGGTATCTTGACATACCCCGAAAAAATGAAGGGCGTCAAAAATAAAATTGTAATGACGACCCCCGAACTCCATCGCAGAGTGAAACCATTCCTCGGGATTTTAGGACCAAAATTCCTCGAGTGGGCTACCAAGCGCTATCTGCCCATCGGCAAAAAGGTTGTAGTGATCGGTGCCGGATTGCACGGTACGGAAACCGCTGAGTTCCTGGTCAAACGCGGCAGAAAGGTGACAATCGTCGAGCCGACCGATAAAATCGGCGAGGGCGTCCTTGACTTCCGTTTTGGGTTGTTCATGGAGTGGGCTGGCAGAGAGGGCGTGCAAATCATCGCCGGCGCCAAGAATCTTGAAATCACTGAAACCGGTGTAGCATATACCGATAAAGATGGCAAAAGGCAGACGATTTCTGCCGACAGCATCGTCCCAACATCGCCCTTGAAGCCAAACACGGCACTGTTAGACAGTCTTAAGGGAAAAGTGAAGGAACTCTATCTTATCGGCGATGCCAAAGAATCTCGCATGACGGTCCATGCCATCAGAGAGGGCAATTGGACCGCGCGCACGATCTAACTTATAGAATGAAACGCGACGTTGTTGAGCGCAAGGGGAGCGGGGCAATAGCCCCATTCCCCTGCCGCTCTGCTTTTCTGGATTAACCTTCCCGCCCCGCTATCCCTGCAAGTATTCCTTTCGCTGAAGGTTTGTCAGTCATTCATAGTAGTTATGCGGCCAGGCATGAGAACGAAGAGCAACTAGATCATCCTTGGGAATAGGCCTTCCGTCGGAAACACGGCAATTATCTTCCACATGGCTGACCGTTCGCATGCCGGCGATCACGGATGACACAGCAGGGTGTGACAGGCAAAAACGCAGCGCCGCCTCCGTCATTGAGGTCACGCCGTCATGAAGCAAAAAATGAAGCCGGGACACGTGATCAAACACTTCCTTCTTGCGGTCGCCGCCAAAATAGCTATTGCGCCAATCGTTCTCCGGAAATGTCGTTGCAGGTGTTATCTTTCCGGTAAGCCCTCCTTCGTCCAATGGCACCCTGACGATGACACCCAAATCTTTTTCCTGGCAATAGGGGAACAGCCTATTTTCGGGTGTCTGTTCAAAGATGTTGTAGATTACCTGAAAGGAATCGATAAGTCCCGTCTCCGCCGCCGCAATTCCATTTTCCGGCTGATAATCATTCATGGAAATGCCCATGAAACGGATCTTGCCTTCATTTTTCAGTTTCTCAACAGCCCTTTTCCACTCATCTTGATCTGCCCAACGATCGTTCCAAACATGGAATTGCTGCAGGTCAATGCACTCCACACCCAAACGCTTCAAGCTGGTTTCGGTGCACGATATGATGTGCTTTGATGGGAAAACTTCATTGAGAGTCGAGTCGCTGGCAGCGGGCCATTTCGTGTTGTTCGGAGGGATCTTTGTTGCTACATGCAGTTGGTCCGATCTTTCCTTGATAAACCGGCCGATCAGTTCCTCACTATGCCCGTGCCCATAGGCATATGCAGTGTCGATAAAATTCAATCCAAGGTCTACAGCCCGATGCAGAGCTCTAAGCGACTCTGCATCCATCGCACCAATCCACATCCCACCGCCAATTCCCCACGCCCCAAAGCCGATCTCGGATACGGAATAACCTGTTCTTCCCAGGCGACGGTATCTCATAGACCCTTGTCCTTGCGAAATGCATCAGGGCCTGCAGCCTACCTTTTGACGCGTTTTGGCGCGATATACTTCAGCGTAGATCCTGCGAAGAGGGGCAACGCAGTATTGGTGAATCACTTCCATGAAATTTGGCGGATCTGAAACAAGGTCCTCCAAATACTGCTCTCTGATTCCAAAAGACAGGCGCACAATATCCGCCTTCCCTTCTTTTTGCTCGACCGTAATACTGTTGTGCAGATCATCCGGCAGCAAAAATGCTTCACAGTTACGCACCTTCTTGAGCTTTTTGAATCCCTCGATGGGCTTATCTTTGGCAACCTGATAATAGGCAGTTAAGCGGCGCACCAGGTCGGAGTAGTCAAAATTAGGGACTTTATTATTGACGCTGACCTCAATATCACAGCTTTCACCGTTCGTTATGATCGAAAGCCCATATGTAAAATCGAGGTCCCCTTTGTTGAACTTAATCCTGTGCCCAGTCTCGTCGTGAAATCGCTTCAGTTCTTCGGGCAGTTTGATTTCGGGATTTTCAGCTTTTTTCTCGCAGGTAATGTAGTAGTCGCTGACACTCAGATACCATTGATCAATGATGCCTTCCAACGCCTCGTTAAGCAGGCTGGCAATCTTGGGAGTTATTTTTCTTTTTGCCGGCAATTGTGTCTCCTCTTTATCAGCTGATTTGAACCAGGTCCTCTTCCTTTTCCGATTCCTTCGGCCTATTGCTGAAGGGAATCTCATGGACCAGCCGTTCCATGCTTGGTTCATCCTCACCGTCGGTGCCAGGACCTTTGCGTACGCGCGCGGCCGCCACCGGATCCACAACCAGGCCATGCGCGTAACTATCGAGTTGAATCGGCCTGTTGTTGGCATAAACCGTGTGACGTCCATGCTGCTTGTGCCATTCGGCCACGGTCGCATTCATATGCAACTTTTCCACAATATTGCGCCAGCCTATGCCGGTATTGTATGCGCAGAACGGAATCTCGCCCTTCTCGGTTCCATAAGGAATGATGCACATTTCCGTGCGCCGGAAATCATAATTGAAGAGATCCTGGAACCACATTCCCGCCACAAAGAGGAAGTTCCATGGATCCAGCCTGCGCTCCAAACCCTTACCATACGATCTGCCTGTGGCATTCATTGTCTTGTCGAATTTCTTGAGGATATCGGTCAGCTTGAGACTGGCGGGGGCTCCGAACGAATTGAAATTCTTGAGCAATGCGAGGGCCGCCATGAAGTTCGAAAAGCCCTTGCTTCTCGCGGCATCCGTGATCTTTTGGATATCCTTTACCAGCTGCGGAACATTCATGAAGTCAGGAACCATGGCTTTTTCCTTGGTTGCCTTGTTGATCATAAAGGCTGTACCCGCACCGCAATCGGGATGACAGCCACAACTAAGGTTTCCCCAATCAGCGTGTTGGCCATGCACATGATCTGCAAAATCGGAAAATGCGCACATTAATGATATGGGAAACCAGTCCCGCGTTGGCTCGGAGATTCCCACCTGCTTTTTCACATCATGCGCCATGTGCGACAGCGTGTAACGCTGCCGGAGGCGCCGCTCGTCGGAAATCTCTTCATCACGTCCTGTAAATGAAACAGGCTGGAATGAAACGAAGGAGATCTTCTTCGGATTGTCCATCGCAAACTGGATGATTGGCCCAACCTGATCATTATTGACAGTGTTGATTAGTGTAGTAACCAGGACTATTTCGACACCAGCCTCGTGCAGGTTATTGATGGCGCGCAGCTTCACATCAAAAAGATTGCTGATCTTGCGATGGTTGTTTGCGTCGTTGCCGATGCCATCGAACTGCAAATAAACGTAACGCAACCCGGCGTCATAAGCACGCTTTGCCAGGCTTGCATCCTGCGCAAAAACAATTCCATTGGTAGCGGCTTGCACACTGCCATAGCCCACTTTGCGCGCGTAGGCGATCGCATCGTAGAAATAGGGCGAAAGCGTCGGTTCACCGCCTGATAATTGAACCGACATCTGACGCTTTGGCTTAACGCTTATGGCCGTGTCCAAAATACGCTTTATCTCTTCCCAGCTCAGCTCGTGGACGAAGCCAACCTGGTTTGCATCCATGAAGCAAGGGTCGCACATCATGTTGCATCGATTTGTCAGATCAACGGTTAGAACCGCTCCGCGTCCATATTTGCACGAACTCGATCCATGGTTATGAAGACCATCATCGTTATGAGCAAGAATATCCCGTCCGGGGAAGTTCTTTTCCAGATGTTCCATGAATTTTACATCCGTAGACATGATGTCTTCGAACTTCCCATGTTTTGGACATTCCTTCACCATCCATATTTCGCCGTTCCGTTCCAGAATGGTTGCCTTGATCTCCCCTACCTTCTGCTCGATCAAGACACGATAATCATCCTCTCCTTTAACGATCCTTTCGCGCGCCTCAATGACGCACCTGGGACAGAGTGAATCCGTTGTTCGCGGCCAACCGAGGGGTGGCTTTGATTTTTCCCAGGATTTTTGCAGAGGCTTGCCAGACCATTTTGGCGTGAAGGATGGATTGCTCCCATATTGGTTGAAAAACTGAATTACATTGAAGGTTGTCCCTGCCGCGACCGCTATGGCCTTCTCCAAATACTTGCCCGGTTTGTGCATATTCTCAATCTCTCTCTGCTTTAAGTTAGGGTTAGCACCGCGGATTCAAATATGCTTCCGCCTGCCACGATCGGCTCCAACCATAATTCAGGAGACGTTCTCTACAACTTCGTCAGCCAAGTAAAACCATCAAAATCATTGCCTTGCCTGCCCGACTGCAAAAAAAACCAATCAGTCAGACAAATATTGCATGCGGAATATATCACGAAGGCACGGCAATAATGCAAAAAAAGCGAGTGCGCAAATCCTTGGAATCGTGCTGCGCCGATAACAAAAGATCTCATGCAACCTACAAAAACCAAGCTAGAACCAATGCCGAGGCATTTGCCGGTTTCCGGAAGGTGGGCTTGGTGCCGAAGGGGGGACTCGAACCCCCACGAGCTTAAGCCCACTAGACCCTGAACCTAGCGCGTCTGCCAATTCCGCCACTTCGGCATGTCGAACTATCTTATTTGGGAGCGCCGTTGTTGTCAAGATATGCCGCCTCGTAACGTCGATTCCATTCCAGGAATATGCGCGCCCAGACCACCGGGTCTTCCCTATTCATCTGCTCAACATTAATACCGAGATGCCTGGCCTTTTCCGTAGCCAGCTTGGCCGCCGTCTCATCGCCTTGCGATTCCAGCACTCTCGAGAGGATATAATAAAGCAAACCATTATCCGGATTTGAGGGAAGAACATCCTCCAAAACTGCCCTGGCAGCGGCATCGTTACCCTGGAGGTGCCGCAAAAGCGCAAGGTTTTGATGCACAGTCGCACTATTCTTAGCCATTCTTTGAGCTCCCAAAAGCTGCTGCAACGCCATGGGATAGTTCCCTTTTCGGAGATACGCTATGCCAAGGTTGTTCTGGACCTCCAGAGACTCCTTCAATGCCAGGAGATCTGAATAACTCCTGATAGACCGCTCCAGGAAGTTCTGCTGCAGATAACAGGTACCCAGCATAAATTCCGCTTCCTGGAAAAGCTTTGCATTTTTTAGAGCATATTTGAGATGTTGCGCTGCCCCATTCCAATTTGATTCTTCAAAATAATCCTTCCCCAGCAGAAATTGCGCCTCCGGGAAATCGGGTGTCAAATCAACAGCATTGGCGAGAAATTTAAGCCGGCTATCTTCATCTGATGCGCTTAAACCGCGTATAAAGTTGGCATAGGACTCGTTTGGAATTGAGCGGGTTCTCTCCTTGAAATCTGCCCTGGAGTATGTCCCATTCAAACCGGAATTAGCGAGAATGAGCCACGCAAGCTCGTTTTCCATTTGCGGTAGAGCCGATAACGGACCATTTGCCGAAACTTCTCCTCCAAGCGTCATGGTTTTCAGATCCAGGAGACGTAGCGCAATGTGAAGGTTTTCGGCTGCTTCCGAAAACGAACCCATGACGAGAAAGTCGGCAGGCGCTCGCTCGGCAAGTCGAATCATGCTGGCACGGCTGAGAGGCGCGCTGGGTGGCAAATCAAGGTCATCTGCCAATCCCGATCTTTTCTCATAATCGACAATACTGATCCCCGGAATCCTGATCTGCTCCGTTATGGAATAGGCAATGCCCTCTCCCAGCCAAGCCAGGTTTGAATTCTTGGTTGTGCTTTCGATTGTAAAAACTATGAAAGTTGGCGGCGAGTCTGCATAAGCGCTTGTGCTTCCGCCTATAATGACGAATATTTCCAAAATACATGCTGCGAAACGCAAAAACTGATTCATGCCAGACATATGGAATATCATGCACGGATTGGTATCAAAAACCCAAGAAAAAAGATGCCGGCATCTTATTGGCAACTTTCATTTTGCCGCCGCCGGAAGCACCGATACATAGATCTGTCCGCAGCTCGGGAACAATGCTTCGGACTTATCTGCGGAAATATGAAAACAATGTTGTCAGTATTTGATCTTGTTACCCTGTAAATCCATCTATAAAATAGAGAGGTGAAAATGATCACATTGAGACCAAAATCGAACGATTCTGCCGCTATTTGTGAGACCCAAAAACTCTCCACACTCCTTATGGCGGCAGGAATTCACCTTATTCTGTTTGTATCGTTCCTGTCTTTGTCCGGGATACTTTTTGCGCTCGAGTCTGAGACTTTCCGGCTTTTGTCCCTATCAGATTCAGGCAAAATTATTTTGGTTTCCAAAATACCAGCCAAAACCAAATACATGCTTGATGCAGCAACTGCCAAAATCACCGTGAATGGCAAACCTGCTGAATTCTCCGACTTGGCACAGTACTCCATAATTCAAGTTAAGTTTGAACTCCGCAAAGCGAAAAAAGACGGGATCGATATTGACGGCACCGCCACCGAAATCACGATGACGCCCCCGCAATCACCGTGATATCTCTTTGTATTCCAACTATTTACACCCATAACTAATTTATTGTGGAAACCCCTTCAATAACGTTTTCCCTTTTACTATAATCCCCCCTACGATGGATCAAAAAGCCCGAAAAACTGCAACAGAGCCTCATGGAAGGCATCAAAATAAAGTGGGAGGTGCATGGTGAAGATCGGGGGTAACCTCAGCGGATTTGCGCGACCAAACCCCGGTTTGTTCCCACAGAGAGGCTGCTTTTTCACAACCGCAAAAAGAACGTTTAAATTGCTATCGGCGCGTGTTCCCGAGCGGATCATTGGCCGCTCTGCGTGCGCAAGGCAACGCTTGCTTTGGAGGTAGAATGGCTTCGGAGCTGCGATATGAAGACAACTGGGAAACCGAGCGCTACGCTCTGCTGAACACCCGTGTTTGCGATCTTCAGCTAAATATCTCCGAAACCATTCTGACCAAATGTCTCAAGAAACTCTATCAGGAGCTGGCCGCGAAAAAGATACAATTCAAGCCGCGATACTATTTTACCTGCGGCGGCGACGAATGGGGTTGCCCCGACCGGGTTCCCATAATCGGTATCCCCTTTCACCAGGCGGACCCAAGACTCATCCGTATTGAACGCGAAATGGGTTACGGCAGCTACGACAAGCGCGATCTGATGTTCCTGCTACGGCATGAAACGGGACATGCCATCAACTATGCATATCAGCTCTACGCTACGGATGAGTGGAGGCAAATATTTGGCGATTTCAAAAGCATTTATCCATTAAACTTCAAGTATAAATTTAACCCATTCAGCCGCAATTATGTGAGGAGTCAGGGTACGCCAAAGTGTTATGCACAAGCGCATCCGGATGAGGATTTTGCAGAGACTCTTGCCATATGGCTAGCGCCCCGGTCAAATTGGCGCACCGTTTATAAAAAGTGGCCTTCCCTTAAAAAGCTGGAATATGTGGATAGGGTAGTGCAACAAATCCGCAACAGAAAGCCTCTAATTTTGACCGGCTCTCTGGACTCGCCTTATGAAAAGAAGACCTATACTCTCATTGAGTATTATGGCGAGGATATTGACGACTTTAAGGATAAGGCGCTTGGAATATACGATGAGGATCTAAAACGCATTTTTGCCCTGCCGGTCAACGGCAACAGCCAACATCTACCGGCAAAGCGGCTGATTCGAAAAAATCGCCGTTTCCTGATTGAAACCATCTCAAATTGGACTGGGGCCCGCGAAAAGGTCGTCACACCTGTAATCATAAAGTTCCTCAACCGCTGCCGAGAACTGCGCCTTGTCTTGCCGGATGATGAAGTGAGTCATAGCCTTGCATCTCTGGCCACTCTTGGAACCACGGTCGTGATGAATTACCTTCACACAGGGCGTTATATCCCGGATCAAACGCCTTAGCATTCCTCTCAATCACCTCCGGCAGGCATCAACAGGGCAAATCTGACAACCCTGCTATAAGAAAGGGCACCCAAAGATTTCTCTGGTTTCTGGAGTTGGTCGGAAATAGTCCTAATTCCTGGCAACTGGAGCAGATTTCTGCTGCGGAAAAAACTGCATTTGCATTCGCAGCCGACTAATTTCCAAGAAATAGTTGGATCGAAGAAGCGGTGATCTCATGAATTGGACCCCAAAACAAGGCAAGTCCGGCGGTAGGCAACAGCATTAGCCATATCATGGCTTGTCCAGTCCGCGAAACCTTAATCATGCCGGCATCCTGGTTGCCATCAATGATCATGGTTTTTATGACCCGGGCATAATAGTAAACGGAGATCACACTGTTTAAGGCCCCGATTACCGCAAACCACGCCAGATTGCCCTTCACTGCTGCCGCAAAAACATAAAGCTTGCCAAAAAATCCTGCGAATGGAGGGATGCCCATCAGGGAGAGCATGAAAATCGTCATGGTAATTGCAATGAAGGGAGCGCGCCGGAAAAATCCGCGGTAGTCCTTTAGGCTGAAACTGCCAGTTCTGTTGAATACCTCAATCACGATCAGAAACGCCCCAAGATTCATAAAAAGATACGTGATCAGATAGACAAGCATCGACTGCATTCCCTGAGAATTTGATACTGCAGCCCCCATAAGAATGTATCCGGCATGTGCGATGGAGGAATAGGCCAACAGCCGTTTCATGTTTTCTTGACGCAATGCCGCAATATTCCCGAATGTCATTGTCAAAACCGAAAGGATCAGGATTAGCATTGGCCAGTTGATTGAGCTGATTGCGACCCACTGTGAAGGGCTCCCGGAGGATTGCGTCATGCTCGTCTGAAAAAACCGGATCAAGGCACCAAATCCGGCTGCTTTAGGCGCCACACTCAAAAAGGCGGTAACCGGCGTTGGAGCTCCCTCATAAGCATCGGGGCACCAAAAATGGAACGGCACGGCTGCCGTCTTAAAGCCAAACCCTGCGAGGATTAGCACCGTTGAAACAAGAAGAATCAGAGAGTTACCCGCCGGGAATCCTTCCACCGAAATAAAATCGCGGATTGCCGCCATCTTGGTCGTTCCAGTGATCCCGTATAGAAGCGTAATGCCGTAGAGCATAGATCCCGTTGAAACCGCTCCGAAAAGGAGGTATTTTAGCGAAGCCTCATTGGATTGCCGGTCATTCCGCAGGTATCCCACCATGATATAGCTGCTCAGCGAGACCATTTCCAGGGAAAGGAACAGCATAAGCAGGTCCGTCGCCGAAACCAGCAGCAGCATGCCCAGTGTCACACCGAGAAGCAACGCATAGAATTCGCCCAAATGCCGGCTGGACAGTTCCTTTGAGCCTGGAGCGGCCAATAACACCAGCAAGGAGGTCAGTATCAGAAAACCTTTAAAAAAAACCGCCATGCGGTCCAGCGCAATCATGCCGAAAAACATTGACTGAGCACCAATGCCAAACAGGGGGATGGTAAGGACAAATGAGGCAATCAATCCAAGGAAAGTAGTAGTGAACAAGATTCGCTTGCCCATCTCCTTAGGAAAGGCAATGTCCACAATTATAACCAGGAGAAATGCAACCGAAATGGCGAGTTCCGGAAAAAAACGAGTCAGGTCCTGAACAATCAGTGGATTCATCCCTACCCCTTGAGTGTATCAGCCCGATCCAGATTCACTGATTTGAGCAATCGATACATCGAAAGAACGATAGCAAGCGCAACGGCAGTTTCGGCCGCGGCAATTACGATAACGAATATTGCAAACAGTTGACCGTTCAAGTTTGCAGCTGAAAACCTGGAAAAGGCGACGAGGTTAAGATTGGCAGCGTTAAGGATCAGTTCGATGCCCATGAGGACATGCACCGCGTTTTTCCTTATAAGAACGCAGATCATCCCGAGTGAAAAGAGAGCAGCGCTTACTATAAGATAATGGTTGAGTTCGATCATTCCGGCTTTCTCCTGATGATCATCGCAGCCCCGATCAAGGCAATAAGGAGGAAAATTGAGGCGATTTCGAATGGAAGAATGTACTCGGTCATAAACAAGTTCCCAATTGCAGCGGTAGTTGGCTCTGGGGGCTTGACGTTCCCATGAAACCAGCGTGCTTTCAAAAGCGCCGTTACGATTGCCAAAAACAGTCCCAGCATAAGTATCACGGCAGGCCAAAATTGAAATACCTCGCTCTTCAACTTCATGTCATACAGCTTGTGCGTCAGCATAACGCCGAAGAGCAGAAGCACCAAAATTCCGCCGACGTAAATCACCATCTGTGTGGCCGCAAGAAAATCCGCCCCCAAAAGAACATAGAACGCAGCCACGCCGAAGAAGGCAAACAAAAGGCCGAAAGCTGAATAAATCAGGTTTCGGGAAAAAACCACAAGGCACGCAGATGCAACTGTAACCAGCGCAAAAAAATAGAATAGGATCTGCGCAATTAGAGAGTTATCCATGCTGCCCTCATTCCTCGTCCGCCGGGGGCGTTACGAGCGCCTTGACTTCTCGCGGCTTTTCGACTGCAAAGTGATATAGGAGCTCGCTCTTGTCATATGTAGAATATTCATAGTCTCCCGTCATGACAAGGCTGTGGGTTGGACAGGCAAAAGTACATAAGCCACAATAGCAGCACAAGGTCATATCGATATCGTATTTATAGACCCGCAATTTGACGGGAGTGCCGTCAGACGTGAAAACGGCCGGCTCGTCCTTTCCTCGTTTTTCCGACTTTACTTCAATGCAGTTTGTGGGGCACACTCGAGCGCAATGCCCATCACCAATGCAATCACTGATCTTATTGAAAAGCTTGCCTCGGGATCGTTCCGGCATCATCCACCGCTGAGTGGGATATTGAATAGTGTAGCCGTTGTTCGGCCGGAAAAGATGCGGCAGGGTTACCCACATGGAACGCAGTGTGGTAACTATAGCGCGCCAGATATCTTTGAAATACTCCATACCAATCCCTTTAAATCCCAAAGCTGCCTATTTGTTCCCGGGCTTAACTCAAGCCGATCAAAGGTGGCTCCTTTGCCGCTATCGCCGTCTTCCGCTCCGCAACGAACAGACCGCCGCCAAAACTCTGATCTTCAGTAAATGATCAAAAATCCTACTCCCAGAATCAGCGCAAACGACAAAGGAATCATCACCTTCCAGCACATATACATGAGCTGGTCCACGCGTAGCCTTGGTAACGACCATCGTAACCACATTTGAACAAAAATAAGAATAATTGCTTTAAGAACGAAGTGAACTGGGCCCGGGGGTGCCCATTTGGGCAAGAGGCTTTCTGGAAAAACCGAGGTCCAGCCGCCAAGAAACAGGGTCGTGGCAATCGCGGAAACCACAAACATGTTTGTGTATTCCGACATGTAGAAAAAGGCAAAGCGCATCCCTGAATATTCCGTATGGTACCCTGCAACCAGTTCCGATTCAGCTTCAGGGATATCAAACGGGGTTCGATTGACCTCTGCCAGGGAGCATATAAAGTAGACAAAAAAGGCCACAAAACTGAAGGGGTTGCGGAAGACATGCCAATGGAGAATTCCCCCCTTCTGGGCATTGACAATATCCTGCATCGAAAGGCTAGAGACCTGCATGACGACAACCATAATCGACATGGCGGCGGGGATCTCATAGCTGATGATTTGGGCCGCCCCGCGCATCCCTCCGTACAGAGCCCACTTGTTGTTGGATGCCCATCCGGCCATTATGATCCCCACAACCGATAAGCTGGTAATTGCCACCGCATAAAGAATTCCGATGTTCAGGTCGGAGACGATGGACGAAGCGCCAAACGGTAGAACCACAAACGCAGCGAAGGCTCCGACGAAAACAATAAAAGGGGCAGTCTTGAACAAAAGCCTGTCAGCGGCAGTAGGAACGATGTCCTCTTTGGTCAGCAACTTTACCGAATCTGCGATGAGTTGAGCCCAGCCATGCCAGCCGCCCGTGTACATGGGACCCAATCTGTCCTGCATATGCGCGGAAACCTTGCGTTCCATCCAGACGAGAAACATCACAAGAATCCCGATAAACGCAAAAATCACCAAGCTCGCGCAAAAGGAGGGCAGCGTTTCTTGCAGGAATTCAGGCAGATCACGATAGCCCGGCATCAGTTCCAACAGAGTTCGAATGGATTCCATATCTTCGTCTCTCAGTTAACGATCAACTTCACCCAGCACTATGTCCACGCTTCCTATGATGGAAATTATATCTGCGATCATGGTACCGCGGCTCATTTCCCGGAAAGCTCCCATGACTGTAAAACAAGGCGATTTCACTTTGACGCGATAGGGTTTGATCCCTCCGTCGCTGACGATGTAATAACCCAGTTCCCCGCGGGGGCATTCAGTCCGCATATAGACTTCCCCCACCGGGGGTTTGACTCTTTTGGGAATAGATTCCTTAACGTCGCCGGGAGTCAGTTTGGCTATGGCCTGCCGTACAATCTTGCAGCTCTCTTTGACCTCGTAAATCCGCACGATATAGCGTTCAAAACAGGAGCCCACAGGCCCAAATTGACCTCGGCCGACGCATACATCAAAATCAAATTCTTCGTACCCAAGGTAGGGCTCATCTCTTCTCACATCAAACTTGACGCCGCTCCCCCTAAGATTCGGTCCTGTGACGCCATAGTCAATGGCCACATCCGCAGGAAGGATTCCTACATTCGCCGTTCGTTTCACAAATATGTGGTTGTAAGAAAAAAGATGATTGAGGTCGTCCACCAGAGGTTCGAAATAGTTTAGGAAATCGATGATCCGATCTTCCAAACCGACCGGCAAGTCGTACATTAACCCGCCGATCCAGTTATAGTTGTAAAGCAAACGCGCGCCGCAGGTTTCTTCGAAGAAATCCAGGATCTTTTCGCGATCGCGGAAACAATGGAGGAACGGCGTGACGGATCCGATGTCATTTCCATAAGTCCCCGCAGCGACCAGATGGCTTGCGATGCGGTTTAATTCCGCCATTATTATCCGGATGCAGCGCACTCGGTTATTTACCTGGATGCTCATAAGCTTTTCGACGGCCAGGCAATATCCCAGCTCGTTGTTCATTGAAGCCAGGTAATCCATTCTATCCGTGAAAGGAATGACTCCCGGATATTCCACATTTTCCGCATGCTTTTCGAAACAACGGTGCAGGTAACCGATATGTGGGATCGCATCAGCAACCATTTCTCCGTCTGTCTTGAGCTCCAGGCGCAGTACCCCATGGGTCGATGGATGCTGCGGCCCCATATTCAAAGTCATGACCTCGCCGTCATACTTAAATTCCATCTGTCCCCCTAGACCGGCATGTCCTTATAGTGTTCAGGAAATCTGTAATCTTTCCGCAGAGGATATCCCTCCCAATCATCCGGGCAGAGAATTCGTCGGAGATCTCCATGCCCTCTGAACACAACACCAAACATGTCGTAGGTTTCCCTTTCGTGCCAGTCGGCCGCGCGCCAGACCGATTCCACGGTTTGCACAACCGGATTCTCTCTCGCCAAGCGGCATTTCAATGTGTACCGATGACGCAATGCCATGGAATACAGGATATAAACTACTTCAATCCGGTCCTTGAAGTCCACGCCTCCAAGCAACTCGAGATGATCAAAGAGCAGGCGGTTATCCGCCTTTAGAAACTGGCACACCTCCAAAATTGCATGTGGCTCTACAACGCTCCACGGGTTGAGCGAATCGAGCTTTGACTCCAGGACCTTTTCGCCGAATTGCTCGCGCAACAATACCGCAATCTCTTCCGGTTTCATGCTGTTTATCGTTTGCCTTTCTTTGCAATTGTCTGCCGCCTTATTTTTTCCTGCAGTTTAATCAAACCTTCCAGGAGAGACTCCGGACGAGGTGGGCATCCGGGGATATACACATCCACTGGAATTATTTTGTCCACGCCTTTAAGCACATGGTATCCGTATTGCCAATAGGGGCCCCCATTGTTGGCGCAACTTCCCATCGAAATCACATATCTGGGTTCGGCCATCTGTTCATATAGCCGCTTGACTCGCGACGCCATCTTCATGGATACCGTGCCCGCAACAATCATCACGTCAGCCTGCCTCGGGGAGGCCCGAAAAATACCCGCACCAAATCGATCCAGGTCATAACGGGAAGCCCCGGTTGCCATCATTTCAATGGCGCAGCACGCTAGACCGAAGCCCAGGGGCCAAGGCGAAGATGAACGAGCCCAGTTGATGGCCCAGTCGAGGGATGCAATAATGATGTTCTCTTCAAATCTTCCTTCCAAAACGCCCATAACTAATACCCATTACGACCTGTCAGGCATTTCTGATTTCGTTGCGCGCAAGTTCTCTGGTTTGACCCACTCCAGATCCCCTTTGCGCCAAACGTAAGCCAGACCTACGATCAGAATCACAATGAAAATCAATCCTTCAAAGAATGCAAATGGCCCAAGAGCCTTGAACACTACAGCCCACGGAAAGAGGAAAATGGCTTCAACGTCAAATATGATGAAGATCAGCGCGAATACGTAAAACCTTACGTTAAATTGTATCCATGCGGGGCCTTGAGGTTCCTCGCCGCATTCATAGGTGGCGTACTTGTCCGCCGAGTAGGTTCCTTTCGGACGGAGCAAACGCGCGAGCAGAAGGACCACCATGAGAGTACCTGTTCCCACAGCAAGAAAAACCAAAACACCGATGAAGCTCGCAAGCATTAATATTTCCCCCTGACAAGGGCTGGTGATCGAGTCCTCTGAATGCTACGTTCGCCCTGAACTACTCAAAGAGTATTATTTTGGTTACATGCAAATTTGAGGGTCAGTCGTAGGATGGCATTCGCTCGTAAGTCCAAAAAGTAGAATACAGTAGGATGAAAATGACGGTCAAGAAAAAAGGAATTTGTGATTGCAGGAAATTGCCGGAAGTTCTCGCCAATTCAATTGTATAATTGAGACAGGAACTTGCTTTTCCCAAGTGGAGGTTAAGGTGGAAACCGATCCGATTTCAAGACAGCGGTGGGCTCTCATCCTGGGAGCTTCAAGCGGCTTTGGCGCGGCAACCGCACGCGCACTGGCCAGGAGCGGATTCAACATCATCGGAGTTCATTTGGATCGTAGGGCGACGCTGCCTAACGCGGAGAAGGTCATACACGATATCCAGGCTTTGGGACGGCGCGTGCGCTTTTTCAACATGAATGCCGCCGACGCCCAGCGCCGCATCGAGGTCATCCATGCCTGCGCCGAGGCAATAGAAGAAGTCCCAGGGAGTGCGGGAATTGATACGTTGCTTCATTCACTTGCGTTCGGAACGCTCAAACCCTACATTTCGAGTGAAAGTGACGGCGCAATCAGGCAGGCCGACATGAACATGACGCTTGATGTAATGGCACACAGCCTGGTCTACTGGGCTCAGGGTCTTTTTCAAGCCGGCGTGCTTCGCAGAGGCGCAAAAATATTTGCCATGACGAGTGCGGGAGGACACCGCGCATGGCCCTCATATGGCGCTGTATCCGCTGCAAAAGCAGCTTTGGAATCACACATACGACAACTTGCCGTTGAATTGGCGCCCTATGGCATAAGCGCCAATGCCATTCGCGCCGGCGTTACCGACACACCGGCCGCGCGCAAGATTCCGGGGAGCAACCTTATGTTTGAACGCGCGCTCGCTTACAATCCGGGGAAACGCCTGACTACAACCGAAGATGTTGCGGAATTGCTGGTAGCCCTCAGCCTGTGCGATTCCACCTGGATGACGGGAAATTGCATAGGGGTTGACGGCGGCGAGGATTTGATGGGTTAACCCGCGCATTTTGGTGCCATAACCGGGCCGTCAGGCGGTACTGGAAGGCGCTTACATTTGAATTCCGGATCAATGGTGACGTCGCACCGATGGTTTTGTGATGCATCCTCTTGGGTATTTTTCCAGGCCGATATCTTCGATGATGTTGACTTAACAGCCCGGCACTGGTAGTATTTGGGCTTTTTACAGGAGCCATCAATGCCTAGGCAGTGTTATGTTTGCGAGAAAGCACCTGTTTTTGGACATACCGTTTCACACGCCCATAACGTGCGCTCGCGCAAGTTCAACCCGAACTTGCAGAGTGTGCGCATCCTGGAAAAAGGCTCGGTGAAACGAGTGCGAGTCTGCTCCCGTTGCCTCAGATCCGGCAAGGTTCAGAAAGCAATCTGATCCTGAGCAATCGCGGCGATTTCCACCAGCACTTCCTTAGGCAGGTGGGCAACTTGTACGGTGGCTCGCGCCGGTTTTGTTTCTCCAAAATATTCCGCATAGATCTTATTAAATCTGGGGAAATCATTCAAATCAGTCAGGTAGACAGTTGTCATCACCACCCCTCGCAGCCCGCTTCCTGCAGCTTCCAGGACGGCAGACAGATTCTTAAGAGCCTGTCGTGTCTGGACTTCAATATCTCCCCGAACAACGGCATCCAATTGAGGTTCGATTGGGATCTGACCTGACACAAAGATGAATCCATTGGCTCGAATTGCCTGGGAATATGGGCCGATAGGCGCCGGCGCGCCTCGAGTATAAATTTTTTCCGGCATGCGATCGCCTAAATCCCACTGATCCGCTCAACGTCGCGAATGCTTCGAATACTCTTGAGCACCTGCACAACCTTTTGCAGGTGTTTCAGATCGTTGATGTCAATGGTCAGCTCAACAGATCCTTGGCTTCCATCCACGCTGGTACGTATTTCGCGAATGTTAATTTTAAGGTTGGAAATGGCGGAGGTTATATCGGCTAGAATTCCTCGCCTGTCTTCAGCAGTAATCGCCAATCTGACGGGGAAAACCTCATTTTCCTGAACATTGACCCAAGCAACTTCCGCAATCCGGTCCGCGGTAAAATTGGGCACGTTGGAACAATCCGCCTTGTGCACCGATATCCCTTTGCCTCTTGTGATATATCCAACGATTTCATCGCCGGGTATAGGATTGCAGCATTTTGCCAGGTATACGAGAAGCCCGTCCTGACCCTGAACCGCTATTGGAGTATCTCCCCTTCCCAGAACTTTCCTGACCACGCCGGCAATGCCAGACGTCGGTGATACTGGCTCCATGGGAGGCTCATTTTCAGGGAATAGAGAGTAAAGGATTTGGCGGGGTATGATCTTGCCAAACCCTATGGCGGGATATAGATCCTCGATTTTCTGGAAACTGTTTCGCTGCAGCACATTCGCAAGTTCTTCCATATTCATGATTTTTTTTAGCGAAGTCTTGAACTTGCGCGCTTCCCTTTCCAACAGCTTTCTGCCTAATTCAGCGGCATCTTCCCTTTCTTTTTGACTTATCCAATGCTTAATGCGGCTGCGTGCACGGCCCGTTTTTACAAATGTCAACCAATCACGGCTCGGGCTGGCATCCTTTGACGTAATAATCTCAACAATTTCGCCATTCTTAAGCTTATGGCGCAGAGGGACGATTCTGTTATTCACCTTAGCCCCCATGCAGTGATGTCCCACTTGGGAGTGAATGGCATAAGCAAAATCGACGGGTGTGCCTTCCTGTGGCAGTGTTATTACTTCTCCTTTGGGCGTGAAGCAATAAACCTCTTCTTGATAGAGATCAATCTTGAGATTGAGGAGGAATTGGTGCGAATCACTGATCTCGCTTTGTGAGTCAATGAGCTGTCGCAACCAGCGGAATTGCTCCTCCCCTTCAACGGTGCCCGACTTCCCTTCCTTGTATTTCCAATGCGCGGCAACTCCCTCTTCGGCGATTCGGTGCATCTCTTGCGTGCGAATCTGAATCTCGAAAGGCTGGCCATTCTTGCCAACAACCGATGTGTGCAGGGATTGGTATAAATTGGGGCGCGGCATGGCAATATAATCCTTGATGCGTCCGGGAACTGGTCTCCAGATGTTGTGGAGTATTCCCAGAATTGTATAGCAGTTCTTTATCGAATCCGTAATAACACGGATGGCGATGAAATCGAACACTTCGTCAATCCCGATTTTCTGTCGCCTCATTTTGTTATAAATGCTGTAGATGCGTTTTATCCGGCTCTCTATTTGAGCGGGGATTTTGTGTTCGGCGAGAGTCTTTTGGATTAACGTTATTGCCTCCGCCACAAAATCCTGGCTTACGGCACGACGCGCCTCGATTTGCGAAACTGTGCTCTGAAAAGCGGCGGGATCGAGAAAACTGAAAGAAAGATCTTCCAACTCACCGCGAATCTTAGCCATCCCCAATCTGTGCGCCAGCGGTGCGTAGATTTCCAGGGTTTCTCTCGAAATGCGCTCGCGAGAATCAGGTGGTAGAAATTGCAGCGTCCGCATGTTGTGAAGGCGATCCGCCAATTTCACGAATAGGACCCTTATGTCCCCAATCATCGCAAGCAGCATTTTGCGGAAATTGTCGGCCTGCTTTTGTTGCCGGGAAGCAAACTGCACTTGGGATATTTTGGTGACCCCGTCTACGATCTGAAAGACTTCGTCGCCAAACTGCTTCCGCAGTTCTTCAGGCGACATGAGGGTATCCTCAAGAACATCGTGGAGCAAACCCGCGGTAATGGTTACTATATCGAGTTTTAGTTCAGCAAGAATATTGGCGACTTCAAGGGGATGCGTCAGATAGGCTTCGCCACTCATGCGCACCTGTCCCCTGTGAAACTTTGCGGATACGACATAACCTCGCTGAATCATCCCCAGCGCTGCATCGGGATGGTTTTTTATTATTTTTTCAGCCAGGTCCTCATACCGAATCATAGACATTGCATAGCCTAAAATTCATTATAATAGAAAACGCTGGTGAAACGGGCAAAGATTGGAAGATGCCGGGCAGGGGAAGTGAGATGATTTGAGGGTGAAACGAACAGGGGCCCCAAAGGGCCCCTACTTTCAACTTTGTTGGCGCCACCTATTTGGCGGTGACTATCTTCTTAGGCTTCTTCGCTTCTTCTTCCTGAGCTTTAAGACGAAGAGAGAGGGATTTCTGAGCAATGACGTCCGCTTGCTTGAGCAAGTCAGCCTTTGTCGTGGCATCCGACTCAAACTTGGCTCGTTCCCTCAATAGCAGGTTTTGGTACTCCATGGCATCGAAGTAATCGGCCTTGATGCTAATCGCCTGCTCGAGCGCTGTGAGTCCTTCTTGAATGTCCTTCTGGCAGGCCGCTTTTTCTTCCGCGCTTAACAGCGCAACATTCTCGCCCTGCAGACCGCTTTGCCTATTCGCTTTATCATAGTCAATCACCGCGATACGGTATAAAGCTTCCGCATTCTTCGGGTCGGCCGCGAGGATTTTTCGGCACCACTCTTTTGACTTATCAGTGTCATTGAGCTGATAGTAGAGACTGGCTATGCTAACCATTGCACTGACATTGGGGTTGGCCTTATCCATGTCAATGACCTGTTGGAACGCTTCTATCGCTTTACTTGCCATTTCCGTGCTTTTCGGATCCGGTGATCCGGGCACAAACTGCGACACATAGGCAGTTGCTAAATACATACGCGCCACTGTAAATGTGGGGTCCAATTGAATGGATTGCTCAAAATACTGCGCAGCTTCGGAATATTTCTGCTCAGTAAAGGCTTTCACACCCTTATTCAGCAAATTCCTCGACTGTAGCTTAGTGATAAAGCCACAGCCTGACAGAAGAATAACTGCCAGTAAACTCAGAACGGCGAGCCATTTTGTATTCGCCCTCATTATGGCCTCCAAACTATCAATTTAAGGTGCGGAACCAAGAGAATATCCTAGCGAAGCTCCTCAGTGATAAGTCCAATATCACCCACGCCGGCTCCCTTAGCAATATCAATGATCTTCACAACATCGCCATAAGGCAGTTTTGCGCTGGCACTGATAAACATGTTCTTGTTTGCACGCGCGCTATAAATATCTTGAAGTCTCGTTCCTAGCGATCCGATATCGGTTTGATCATTGTTAATCGCAATGATCATCGCATCTGAGACCGACACGACGATAATGCTCGGATCAACCACTGCCTTTGATTGATCTCCCTCCTGCGCTTGCGGAACTTTGACATCCAAATCCATTTGGCGCACAGGAGTGATAACCATAAAGATGATCAGGAGCACCAGAAGGATATCGATGTACGGAGTAATATTGATATCCGACTTAGGACCCTTTTTAGTAGCAACCGCCATTGACATGGAAGTGTCCCTTCCTTTCTTTCCGATAGCCAAGGGGCAGCAAACGCATCAGCGTTTGTTCCCCGATCCATCGCCAAACTGGCCGTGCGGGTTTGGCGCCATCCCATTGCTGCAAATCAGGGAAAGCATTATTGATTTGCCAAACACCAGTCCCGATATCAACCCTGCTTTCGCGATCGGGCATATCCTGCCCCAGGATGCCCGCATTATTCGGCCAAGTCATCCTTACACGGAGGCAAGTTTCATGGATGAAGCAAACCGTGACCTGCTTCAATAAACCCTGATTAATCGGGAACGCCTTTGCAGCAAATCAGGGCGTTCCATGCCATAATCAGTCGCAGAGCGGGCTACTTTTCCTTTTCCGTCATCAAGCCAATCTTATCCACCCCAGCTCTTCGACACTGATTGACGATATCCACCACGCGCCCGTAAGCCACAGCGGTGTCAGCCTTGAGAAAAATCGTCTTGTTAATCTCGCCGCCCGAAAATTTCCTGGTAAGGTATTCAGACAGATCGGCCTCAGTAATCGGAGTCTTTGCCAGGTAAATGCGCCCTTCCCTGTTCAAAGCGACAACCACCGCTTCTTTTTTATCAGCATCGGGCGCATCAAGTGGATTTTTAGCCTTGGGGAGGTTCACGGTGATGCCACTCTGCAGCAATGGCGTTGTGATCATGAAGATGATCAACAACACCAACATGATGTCCGCCATAGGCGTAACATTTATGTCTGCATTGACCTTGCTGAGCCCTATATCCCGTTTAGCCACCGACTTGTCCCCGCTTTTTCAAGAAATAATCAATCAATTCCGATGAGGAGTTGTCCATCTCGACCGTGAAGGTTTCAACCCTGTTTGTGAAATAGTTGAAAGCCATCACCGCCGGAACCGCCACGAACAAACCAAATGCGGTGGTCACCAACGCTTCGGCAATACCGCCGGCGACGGCAGCAATACCGGCCGTTTCTTCGGTTTTCATGCCCTGGAAAGCATTGATGATTCCGATGGTAGTTCCAAACAGTCCTACGAATGGAGCAACAGAACCGATTGTAGCCAACCCGCCAAGGCCCCTCTTGAGATCTTCAATGCCGATCGCAGTGGCTCTATCCAACGCTCGCTTAGCCGCTTCGATTGTCTCGCCGGGGATCTCTTTGCTCTTGGCATGAGCCTGGATTTCATGCAAACCGGACACAAGCACTTTTGCCAGGTGGCTCTTGTTGTTCTGCTCACCTAGGGCGACTGCTTCGTCCAATTTCCCCTCCTTGAGGCATTCCGCTACCGCCGGGGTAAACACTCTGGACTGCTTGCGCGCTCCTCGATACGTAATCCATCTTTCAATCATTACGCTGATCGAATACGCAGACATAATACCAAGAATGACTACAACACCCTTGGCAACCATGCCCATCTGACTCCACAGTTCTGCAATATTAAGTCCCATGTAATTTTTTGTAACCTCCGAACTTATATTTGAATAAAAACTATCTCAGGTTGAAAATTACCGTCACGGTAGCTATCACCGGGACCGGTTCTCCGTTAAGCAGCGTAGGTGAGTACTTCCATTGCTTTACAGCTTGAACAGCCGCGTCTCTCAGCAGTGGATGCCCTGATTCCACTTTGATTTCGCTTACGTTTCCCTCTTCATCAACTGTAACCAAGAGAACAACGCTCCCTGATATGCGCGCGCGTTTTGCGAGTTCCGGAAAAGTCGGCTCCACCTTTTTGATGAGCTTGGATTGGATTACATCTCCACCAATTCTCATCGGTGCCCGCTTTACCGGCTTTGGAGGCGGTGGAGGTGGTGCGGCCGGCGCACTCCCACTCAGAACGCCACCGAGAACCCCTCCGGGAACTCCCCCGACAACTCCACCGGTGACGCCGCCCGCTATGCCGCCAACAACAATGCTGCTGCTCGCAACCACCGGCTCATCAATGGGCGGCGGAATCTCTTTGGGAATTTCGGTCGGAGCCACGAACTTGTTTGGATCGACCGTAACCCTGGTCACGCTTTTTACCACAGGCTGTGGTGGCGCTGGCGGCGGCGGCGGCGCCGGCGGCTCGGGCGGAGCGATCAAAAATGTCAAAAGCTCGCCCTCCGGAAGCACATTGAAGTAAACAAGTGGAAGAATCACGATAACGATGATTACCACTATGTGTATTAATATGGAAAGGAGAAGCGTTACGAAACGCTTTCCAAAATCCCTTCGATCCGTTTCTGCTAGGCTCTCAAACATTTGTCCCCCTCATGGACTGCCCGTGGGCCTGAGAAGTAGGGTGCTGCAGCGCCAAAATTGAAGGGGCAATCTTAATATCGGGCTGCAAAATCTGTCAAGCAGTTTTTACCCTGGTTCTCTCTATTATTATGCCCATTGGGCGCTGGAGTAAATTGTTATAAATCCCCGTTTTAGAAAAACGTTCTCTTCACTATGCCGTTTTACTTTTTGGTCCCCGGTCCCGATACCACCATTCAACAATCGGAGCTGAAATTGCCACGGACGAGTATGTTCCGATAACGATACCTACAGTCAGGACAAAAGCGAAGCCATCAAGCACTTCTCCGCCGAAAAGATAGAGGCAGAGGACCGATACAAATGTCGCCAACCCCGTCATAAGAGTCCGGGAAAGCGTTTGGTTAATACTCGTATTGATTAAATCATAAATGGATCCCTTGCGTTGCATCCGCAGGTGCTCCCGGGCTCTATCGAAAACGACAATAGCGTCGTTGACCGAATAACCGACCAGTGTGAGGAGCCCAGCAACCACTGTAAGAGAAATCTCTTTCTGGGTCAATGCGAAAAGGCCAAGGGTGATGATCAGATCATGGAAAAGACCTATTATAGCACCGACGCCGTAGACAGGCTTGAAACGAGCCCCAATGTATACCAGCATGCCTAGAAATGAAAGTCCTATTGCCAATGCGGCCCTATTTCGCAGATCCTGGCCCACTACCGCGCCGACGCTCTCGACTCCCTTTACCGCAAAGCTCCCCAGGTAAACGCCTTTTTTAAGGCCTTCTATGACTGTGGTGTTTGCACCATCCACTTTGCCGAGATCGTCAAAGTTACTTACCAAACCATCCGACACCTTGTTTCGGTAATCCAGCAATGCCTGCGCCAGGGTTTGATAATGCGACTCAATCTCCTGCGAAGTCTTGCTCTGGCTCTTGAGATTTTCTGGATCCGAGCTTATCAGGTAAGTACTAAGCGCTTCAAAGCCTGTGTTATTAAAATCGATTTTGGCGCTGTTTACATTTTCGGGATCAAGGCCCTGGCGCAGAAGGGACTGTAGCTTGCCTTGTCCGGCTTCAATACTCTTTCCCTCTCCCAAAGCCGTCTGCAAGCGAATCTGAACCGTATGTTTCGAGGAAACATCATAGGTCTGAATAGTCGGAGCCGATATGGCTTCAGGTTTCAGAGATTTTCGGATCATATCCAGGTCCGGCGTCTTATTGAACTTAATATAAATTATTGTACCCCCGGTGAAATCAATGCCGTATGCAAATCCACCATGGATAAGATAAGCTGCAATTCCCAAAGCCGCTAGAAACCAAGAAAGGCCGAAAAAGTACCACTTTTTGCCTATCCAGTCGACTGAGACATTTTTTACAATTTCCACGCCAAACTCCCAAAATTTTCTATTTGAGCCTTCGGAATCCTCTCAATCAACACGCCCGATAGGTTCTCCCGGCCCAATGTTAGATCACTTCCTGCCTCAGAAGGTTCCACTAAATCGACAACTTTTCCAGTTTCTTCCCACCCAGCATCAGGTCAAACAAACGATGTGAGAAGTAGACCGACGTAAACATGTTAGCGATAAGCCCAATGGTCAACGAAACAGCAAACCCCCGAATCGGCCCAGTACCAAACTGAAAAAGAAAGGCCGCCGCAATCAGCGTAGACACATGCGTATCGACGATCGTCCAGAATACCCTTTTAAAGCTTGCATCAATTGACGCGCGAATTGTTTTGCCAGTTCGCAGCTCTTCGCGAATTCTTTCAAAAATCAATACGTTGGAATCCGTTGCCATTCCTATGGTCAGGATGACTCCCGCGATGCCGGGCAGAGTCAATGTCGCGCCAAGGGCACCCATGAATCCGATCAGAATAATCAGGTTTGCCACGAGGCAGATAATTGCATTGAGACCGGTACGCTTGTAGTAAACCACCATGATCAACACAACCAGCCCGAAACCTATGAAACTAGCCATAATGCCGGCGCGAATGGAATCGTTGCCCAACGATGCGCCCACGGTTCGCTCTTCCAGAACGCGCAGCGATGCCGGAAGTGCACCTGAACGCAGCAAAAGAGCCAAATCTTCCGCCCCCTGGACTGTGAAACGGCCGTTGATGATTCCCTCTGCGCCGATGCGTTCGTTAATCACCGGAGCAGAGCTGGCCACATTATCTAAAACAATGGCAAGCTTGTCGCCCACATGCTGTTCCGTAGCCAGAGAAAACAGCTCCGCCCCTTCCGAGTTCAGGAAAAAGCTTACCGCCGGCGAGCCATTTGAATCGGTCGAACGTCTCGCGTTTTTCAGGTGTTTGCCCGTGATGACCGGCAGCTTGTTAACAACAAGGTATTCCACCTGGCTCCCTGTATCACCCGTATCATCTCTATATGGAATGATCTGATAATCATCGGGAATTTTCCCGCTGTTCGCCTGCAACGCGGAATCGATGCTCGAAAAAGAGCCTCCGTTCTCCTTCTTTACCAGTCGCAGTTCGAGCTGTGCGGTATTTTCAATCAGAGATTTCACTCTGTCCGGATCATCGACGCCAGGCAACTCCACAATAATCTGGTCTTGAACTTCCTTGCCGCTACCGCCATAAATTTGAAGGTTGGGCTCGCTGACTCCCAGCGCGTCCACCCTGCGGCGAATTGTTTCCAGAGCCTGCTGTACAGTAGAGTCCTGAGTCTCCCGTAGGTAGGAGGCGAGGGGCGCAAGCGAAAAACTGGTTTTCCCTCCACTGACTGTGCTGCGGATGCTGTATTTGCGATTATAGGTACTCTCCAGATAGGAGCGTACATCCTTTTCCTGCGCAGCATCGATCCCGACAAGTTCGATGCTCTGACCATTTCCCTTCTTGGCCGATTCAAAGGTTAAGTTTTTGGTTTTCAGTTCCTCGGCCACCCGCTGAGCGTCCTGGTTCATCTCTTGGTTAATGGCATCATCGGTGACTACCTGCAACACCAGGTGAATTCCGCCTTTAAGGTCTAATCCGAGATTTAGACGCGAAAGCAATTTGCCGCCCTTATCTTTCGGGCTAACGGCCAGATAAACACAGATAGCCAAAAAAGCCAGAATGAGAAGGAACTTCCACTTTAAAGTCTTTTGCATGACACTACCTGAATTATGGGATGTCTGAATTCAGAGCTGTTCGCCTTCGCGCCGGCTGAAACAACTCAGTTCCCTTGCGTTTCTTCCGGGCCCTGAAGACCGGCTACGGCGCTCTTTGCAACTTCAATCTTGACCTGATCGGCAACTTTCAGAACGAAGGTCTTTTCTTTCACCCCGGCGATCACTCCGTAAATACCAGAACTCGTGATCACTCTGTCGCCGCTCTTAAGGGCGCCAATCATCGATTCCAGCTTTTTCTGTTTTTTGCGCATGGGCATGAATATCAGAAGGTAAAAAATGACGCCGATGATGAGAATTGGCGCAAACTGAACCAGCATATCTGGAGTTGCGCTACTCTGAAATGCCAATGTTAGCTGTTCCATTTTGATCTCAAATCCTCTCACTCTCTTGTTTCGCTTAGAAACACGTGGCAGCTACTGCAACCCTAATGCAGGCAGAGAAGATCTGCAGCAATTCTACTCGGGCTTATTCCCCGTCAACTCAAACCGCTCGACATACAAATTAAGCGCGATAGCCTCTCTTATTTTATGCATCATGTCAAGATAAAAGGTCAAATTGTGCAATGTATTAAGTACTGCCGAAAGATGTTCACCTGCCATAAAAAGGTGCCGCAAATAGGCCCGTGAATAGTTCCTGCAGGTCATACAAGCACACTTCGAATCCAGAGGTCGCGCATCCTCAGCATAGGCTGCGTTTTTGATCAGAATTCTTCCCTCGCTTGTAAACAGGCAACCATTTCTGGCATTCCGGGTTGGAAGAACGCAATCAAACATATCAACCCCCAGCCCAACCGCGTGAATTATATCATCAGGAGTTCCCACTCCCATGAGGTAGCGCGGCCGATCCGAAGGGAGGAGCGGCACAGTGCTCTCCAGCACTTCATGCATCAAATCTCGCGGCTCCCCAACGCTGAGGCCCCCAACAGCCATACCGGGAAACCCAATATCCAGCAATTTTTCCACTGAAAGTTTTCTCAGATCCGGGAATATACCACCCTGGACGATTCCAAAAAGAGCGATCGAGTCATCCGAGCCTCTCATCCAATGATCCTTGCATCTTCGCGCCCAGCGCATGGATAACTCCATGGAAGCCTGAGCATCGATCTTTCCGCATGGATATGGAGTACATTCGTCAAACACCATTGCAATGTCGGATCCTAAAGCTCTTTGGATATCCATGGCCTTTTCGGGCCCCAGAAAATGGCTGCTGCCATCAAGATGAGATTTGAACCAAACGCCATCCTCGCTGATACGGCGCAGATCCCGGTGGCTGAACACCTGATAGCCCCCGCTGTCCGTCAAGATGGCGCGCGACCATGCCATAAATTGATGAAGGCCTCCAAGCCGCTGGACCCTCTCATGCCCGGGCCGCAAGTAAAGATGGTATGTGTTCGCCAGGATTACCCTTGCATCCAGAGTTTCCAGCCAACTGCCGGGCATTGCTTTCACAGCGCCGGCAGTGCCCACAGGCATGAAAACGGGAGTCGGAATGTCTCCATGAGCGGTATGCAGGACACCAAGTCTTGCCGAAGATCTTGCATCTTTGTGTATCACTTCATAACTAAATGACGCCATACCGACATTTTGCCATGAATCTTGCCCGTTGACGAATCGGAATTGAATGACTACAGTGATAGCCCCGTAAAGCGCGCATGATTATGAATACGTATATAATGATATGCAGTCGATCCGCGCACTGAATCGGCTTTCGTAAAAATTATGAGAATCGGAGTTATTGGAGCACGTCTTTCAGGATCCTACGCCAGCCTGTTGCTGGCTCGAATGGGGCATGAAGTTCTGCTTTTCGATCACAGCGCAGACAAAGAAAAACCGTGCGGGGGAGGGGTCACCGCCAAGGCTCTGCAAACGATGCCCTGGTTTCAAGAGCTTGGATTGCCCAATAGCAAGATCGACATGCTGCTTCTCCTGGGCGGCAACGGATACAAGTGCAAGCTGCCCCTGCACACGCCCATGCGCATATATACGCGGCAGGATTTGGATTCATCTATCCGGGATGCTGCGCTGCAGGCGGGAGCAAGCTTTTTTCCGCTGCGGGCCACCAAATTTATTTCTCAAAATCATAGATGGGTCATATCGACGCCGGGCCAATCCTACAAGGTTGACTTTCTTATTGGAGCCGATGGAGCCAATAGTGCTGTCCGCGCCTCTCTTGTCGGAAAATATGATTCCTCAGATCTAGTGCTCGCCCTCGGATATTACCTGCCCGGCGTATATCATCCAAACACCGCAGTCGCAGCTTTTCAGGAATACGGATTCCCCGGGTACATATGGTCCTTCCCAAGAGCAGATCATTCATCGATCGGCATCGGCTGCCGCCTTTCTGCGGCAAACTCGACCGCACTGCGTCAACGGTTGCACACATTTCTATCCACCCATTACCCGGATGCCAAGGAAGACAGGCGCTTTTTTGCGGCCCGGATTCCATGCCTCGGCAGACAAACGTTGCTCAATCAACGTGTCTGCGGCCCCAATTGGGCGCTTGTGGGCGATGCAGCTGGATTCGTCGACGCCATCACTTCTGAGGGGATCTATTTTGCGCTGCGTTCCGCTGAACTACTGGCGGGAGCAATCGGCAGTAATATTCCATTGTCCTATGAGAATGCCTGGCGCCAGGATTTTGGCAGAAATCTTCTCACGGCTGCAGCATGGCGCGATTGGTTCTATGCCGACACATTTCTCAGCTACGCGGTCACGCGACGAACTGTCCAGGCAATGGTATATAGCAGGACAATACGGCGCTTTGTCGACACTGTCATCAGCGGGGGGCTTTCGTACAAATCAATGCGAACGCAATTGATTCTGCACATTCCACGAATTTTCGCAGAGGTTTTTGTAAACCGCTTCGCAAAAGGCATGAACGCACGTGAAACGGTACCGGATTTTTGAGTTCCGGCGACCTTCCTGATTCTTGACGCGCGCGGTCCATTTGATCCCGCTTCCTGGCGAAATGGTTCAGCTGATGCTCTTGAAGGCACCTTCCGGCTTGGTCCAGAAGATAGAACTGTTATCCGCAAGAAAGATATCTTCTCCCGAAACAGCCAAGCCCACCAGAATGGGAGCGGCAATATAGCGCACCATCATTCCTGTTTCAGGAGAATATCGGAATATTCCCTTCTTTCCCTGGTAGGCAGCGGCGAGCAACAAATCACCGCCTGGGAGAAAAGCCATTCCTTGCGGGCGCGCCAATCCCTCCAACAGGACCTGCACCTTACCCTCGGTCGAAATCCGATACAAAGGATCCCTGAGCGATAAGGTCGGGCCTGTAACATAAATGCGATTACGAGAATCAACAGCGAGATGGTAGGCGGAAATGCTGGGTTCTAAAGTCGCAAAATCTTCTTTGTTGCCCTGTTCGTCGACGCGATAAATCTTGCCATTGCGGTCTCCCACATAGAGGAAACCCTCGGAATCAAAGGCAATGCCGCAGGCAACACCGGCATCTTCGACGACAACATCCAGTTGTTCAAATTCCGTATATCTATAGACCACCCCGTCATTTCGGCTGGAAACATAAAGCTGCCCGTTTTTATCTAGAGCAAGCCCCGTTGGATTCATGATCTCGCAGGGGTACGGAATTTTTTCGCCTCGGCGTGTAACCTTGATGAGCGGTTGTGCAACTTGCTGGCCGCGCCGTCCACTTATCGTGGTGATAACAGCTCCATCAGACGTAATCACTGGATTGCAGACAGGTTGCAATCCGTCGGCCAGTCTCTGGGCGAGTGAAAACGGAAAAACCGGAGAGGTGTAATCACCAGTCTTCAGGGCCACTCCCAGTGCCTGGGGGCTTTCCGGCAGCCTGATATTGATGCGCTCTTCCGAGGCCGAAATAATCTCCGCCCTGACATTGCCCAGAAGAACTTGCGAGGAATAGGGGAGGTCGGGCCTGAATCCCCGGCACCGGATCTCGATTTCTCCCCCGGGAACACCGAGGGGGGGCGTTACTGTTCGAACAATAAGGGGCTCTAGCATCATTGGCCCCAAATTATTGCATCGCCACGGGAGGAAGATCAAGTTGACAACCCATAATTTGTTAAAATAGGATTTATTATTTAAGTTTCTTACGTTTCCATTCGGGGGCAACCGTTGGCCGCAGAAAAGAATCAGGCCATTACCGTCGTTGGCGCCAGGGTCCATAATCTTCAAAACATAACAGCACGGATACCGTTGAATTCCCTGACAGTTGTCACCGGAGTGTCGGGCAGCGGTAAGAGCAGTCTGGCCTTCGATACATTGTACGCAGAGGGGCAACGCCGTTATTTCGCGTCCCTTTCGGCATACGCAAGGCAGTTTTTAGAGCGCATCAGCCGGCCGGATCTCGACGATATCATCGGCATATGTCCCGCCCTTGCCATTCGCCAGAAAAACTACTCCCGCAATCCCCGTTCCACAGTCGGAACCGTTACCGAAATCAATGATTATTTGCGCCTGCTGTATGCTCGGATTGGCGTTACGCATTGCCATTCCTGCGGACGCATTGTGCAACGGGATACACCAGAGAAAATTGCCGACTTTGTTATGTCACTGCCTGAAGGCCTGCGCCTTTACCTCTGCGTGCGTCTGCAATTAAACGAAGACCAGCCGATTCGCGACGGCAGTCTGAAGCGCAAGCCTCAGCCGGCCCGCGCCGGCTCACCAAAGTCGCAAAAGACACGCAATCCAGAACAAAGCCTGATGTTGAGCCTTCCCGGATTGCAAAAGCAGGGATTTCAACGGCTTTTGATTGGGAGTCAGGTTGTCGGTTTGGAGGAAGCCTCAGAGGTTTTTCGCAAAAGCGCACATAAGGAGGTTCACATTATTGTAGATCGGCTCACGGTGCAGAACGACCTCAGGAGCAGGTTAGTGGATTCCCTTGAGGTTTGCGGAAGAGAGTCGGGTGGTCGCATTGAGGTGATCTTGTTGTCCGATGATCCCGCCAAAACGGAGGGATTGCTTGATACGCAGTTCCCCCATATTCACTGGACGAGGCATCCTGCAGGGACTCATGTCAAGTTCAGTGACCGGTTCGAGTGCCAGCTTTGCCACATTACATATAAAGAGCCGGAGCCGCGGCTTTTTTCATTCAACAACCCTTTCGGCGCCTGTCCGGGATGCCAGGGATTCGGCAATACTATTACCCTCGACTTCGATCGAGTCATTCCAGATAAATCCAAAACCCTGTCCGCAGGAGCGATTCATCCATGGACGAGACCGCGGTACAAGGTCATTCAAAACAGAATGCTGGCATTCGCTGAGCGCGAGGAAATTCCCATTGATGTTCCCTGGTCCGAACTGACGGAAAGCCACCGGGATTTAATCGTCAAGGGAAAGGCTCATTTCCCCGGAATCATGGGTTTCTTCGATTATCTTGAACGGAAGAAGTACAAAATGCATATCCGGATTTTCATCAGTCGTTATCGCGGATATGCAACCTGCCTTTCGTGCCGCGGCGAACGTCTGCGTCCTGAAGCGCGCGATGTTCTGGTAAACGGCAAGCGAATAACCGAAGTCTCCCGAATGACCATTCGCCAAGCCTTTGAATTTATCAACTCACTGGAGCTGACAGCAGAGCAGAAGGCGATATCGGGAAAAATCCTGGACGAGATATGCAGCCGTCTCAACCTCATTGTTCGCGTAGGTTTGGAATACATAACACTGGATCGTCTGTCTTCTTCATTGTCAGGTGGCGAATCCCAGCGTATACAACTTGCCACCTCCCTGGGTTCAACTCTCGTAGGCGCATTGTATGTCCTGGATGAACCAAGCATAGGATTGCATCCTCGCGACAGCAAACGCCTGATTGAAATCCTCAAAAGTCTTCGTGAGTTGGGAAATACGGTGTTGGTCGTGGAACACGATGCGGAAATCATGCGGTCAGCGGATTACATTCTAGACCTTGGACCCAGAGCGGGCGAGAATGGGGGCCGGATCGTATTCCAAGGCAGCGTCGAGGGTCTGACAGCTGATTCAACCTCGCTGACGGCACGGTACCTCAGAGGAGAAGCCAGGATTCACACGCCCATCTTCCGGCGAAAAGGAAACGGGCGTTTTCTCGAATTATCAAATGCCCGCAAGCATAACCTTAAAAACATCCATTTGCGCATGCCCTTGGGGATGTTTGTCTGCATTACGGGTGTTAGCGGCAGCGGCAAATCCACTCTGGTTCATGAAGTGCTCTACCCCGCCGTCAAGCGCAGCCGAAATGAAATTAAAGGTCCGGTGGACGCCTATGACTCCATCCGGGGCGCTGAATATGTCTCTGAGCTGATACTCGCCGACCAAACCCCGATCGGCAGAACACCGCGATCCAATCCCGCCACGTACACCAAAGCGTTTGACGATATTCGCAAGGTCTATGCCAAAACACGAGATGCTTATAGTCGCAATCTGGGACCCGGGAGCTTCTCCTTCAATCTTGCGGGAGGCCGCTGCGAGACTTGTCGCGGAAATGGCACGATCACCGTCGAAATGCAGTTTCTGGCAGATGTTGAACTGATCTGCGAAGAGTGTAAGGGAAAGCGCTTTAAGAGCTCCGTCCTGGAGGTAAAGTATAAGGGCAAGAACATTGCGGAAGCCTTGGATCTGACGATTCGCGAGGCAATTGAGTTCTTTGCCGGGAATGCACGTCTTGTCCGGAAATTGCGCGTTTTGGATGAAATCGGTCTGGGGTATTTACGTCTTGGTCAATCCGCGACATCTTTCTCGGGCGGCGAAGCACAACGAATCAAGTTGGGAACCCACATCTCTCGCAACAGCACGAAGAATGCTCTCTTTGTGTTTGACGAGCCCACAACGGGGCTTCATTTCGACGATATTCGAAAATTGCTCGCTGCGTTTGACAGGTTGATCGATTCCGGAAACTCGGTGCTGGTCATTGAACACAACCTCGACGTAATCAAGTCTGCGGATTGGGTGATAGATTTGGGACCCGAAGGCGGTGATGCGGGAGGAGAGGTGATTTTTGAGGGATCTCCCGACGACCTGATAAACTGCAATAGCTCATATACCGGGCAGTTTCTCAAGAAGCATCTGAATATTTGAAGAGGAGTCTTGATTGGAAGATTTGCCTGTCTTGACCGGCGGGCATATCTCCAAGTATGATGTTGTCAGCCCCTGCAATGTTGGTGATGGCACGATTGTTTGAGCCAACATTCTATTTGATGGGAGCCCATGTCGCTTCACTGTGTGCGAGCTTTTCCTTCGGGAACTTGATTGCCTGATGTGGGGCGCAGGGCACCCCCTTGAATTCAAGGTTCAAATAGATTTAGCCACACGGCGGCGTGGGGGCTCTTTTATTTGCGAGAACGGAATGACTTCATGCGTGTACTGTTTATAGGCGACATATTCGGCAAACCCGGCAGAAGAGTTCTTCAAGATAAGCTGCACGAACTGATCCACGAACAGCGCATCGATTTTGCCATCGCCAATGTTGAGAATGCCGCGGGAGGATTCGGCATTACCCCGCAAATTGCCGACGAATTATTGCAATCTGAAATCGATCTCCTCACCTCGGGAAATCATATCTGGGACAAGCGGGCCATTCTTCCCTACCTTGCAGAGCAACCAAGGCTTTTACGCCCTCATAATTATCCGCCCGGAGTTCCCGGAACCGGCATTTATGTCGGAGATACCCGCTGCGGCGTGCGTATTGCCGTCATCAACCTTCAGGGACGGGTATTCATGCCTGCTATCGATTGTCCCTTTGTCGCCGGGCTAACCGCCGTTGAGCAGATTCGCAATGAAACAAACATAATCCTGATTGATTTCCATGCGGAGGCCACGTCAGAAAAACAGGCGTTTGGCTGGCATATTGACGGCCGGGCAAGCGCCGTGATCGGAACGCATACCCATGTGCAGACATGCGATGATAGAATTCTGCCCAAAGGGACAGCATACATCACCGATGTGGGGATGACCGGGTCTTATGACTCGGTTATCGGCTCAATCCCCTCCCTTGCGCTGGAGCGTTTTCTGCGCCAGATTCCGATACGCCTCGAACCCGCGGGCGGAAATCTGCGGCTGAACGGCGCGATAATCGAAATTGACCAATCTACCGGCTTGGCAACCTCCATAAAGCGCATAAGCGTTCCCGCCTGTTGCGAATAGTTGCGCAAATTGGCATGCTCAGCCCAAAGCGGATTGTCTGCCTATTAGGTTTTGTTGTCGTCGCAGTCTACTTTGTGAAGAATCGATCGAGCATTGTAACGCATTCGAGGGAGCGTCGGCCTACTGATTCATCCATTTCCTTAAGCTCATTCCGAGCCCTGCTTAATTCATTCGCAAGGCTGAGGGCAGTGAGAATTGCAACTTTGAGGGTATCCACCGTACCTGATGAATCTGCCACAGCTTTCATCCGCTGATCCAGGCTGAGACAAATCTTCCTCAGGAGCGCGGGGTCGCCATCTGTGCGGAGCGCATACTCCCGGTCATATATCTTGACCATGACAACGTCGGAATCTGGCTCGCTCATCACAGATCCTCATAGTTGGTTTACATGCGTTGTGTGGCGACGGCTTAATCCGCTCCTCCTGCCAGCATTCTGATCTCCCGCACGGTCCGGCCTGAAAAAGCAGGCGAGTGAGCCGAGTCATTAATCGCTTCGCGGCAATGGCGGAGCAATTATATGAAAATACAGGCGATTGCAGCTTTGATCGCCATAGACAATTAATAACTCAGCACACTAGTGTATTTCAAGAGTCGCGAGAAGGCCGAGTGCTTTTTCAACGCGTTCCCGCAATTCCTCACGTTCTTTCTGAAGTTCAGCCAGACTGCCGTTTGCCGCATTATGCTGGTCCTGCGCAGCCTGCAACTCGCTTCTAAGTTTCTGGTTTTCAGCTCGAAGGGAGTCGTTTTCCTTTCGAATGGCTTTGAACGCTTCAACAATGCGATACAGTTTATCCTCGAGATGGTTAAAGCGTTCAAGGCCTGTAAGTTCCCATTCGGATTTTGGTTCAGTCATAAGTATCTACCTGCGTTCCGCGCCGTGGCTTTCACGAAGAAATGCCAGAATATTATCGCTGAAGCCCTGCACACGTTCAACCGTTAGCGTTTTTTCCCGATCCTGGAAAATGAACCGCAAGGTGATGCTCACCTTTCCAGGCGGAATTTTGTTCCCCTCATAAATGTCGATAAGTTCTACTGAAACCAGTTCAGCAATGCCAACCCCCTGTATCCCTTTGTAAATTGCCGCAAATGGAATTTCCCTCTCAATCATAACCGAAAGGTCTCTTTCCACCGGCGGGTATTTTGCCAGCGCCTCATAGCGCACAGGCCTGAACAGGTATGGCGACAGTTCCTTCAGGTTGATTTCCGCCAAATAAACCGGTTCCTTGAGCTTGTAGCTTTCTTCAATCGACGGATTCAAGGCGCCCGCGTATCCAATGCGTTTCCCACCAACCATCAATGCGCCGGTTTGCAAGGGATCCAGCCAGCCGACATTGTCTGCCGGAACTATCTCGTAACTCTCGCAGCGGAGCCCTGAGAGCAGGGTCGAAATAATCCCTTTTAAATGGAAGAAGTCGAAGTGTCCTGAGAGGTTTTGCCAATTGTGCCCGGCCCACCCTCCTGCCCCCAACAGTCCCAGTGCGAGCCTTTCTGAAGGCGCTCCCGCAGCGTCCCGTTCATATACCTTTCCCAATTCAAAGAGCCTTACTCTGTTGACGTCATGATTTAGATTACGTTTCACCGAGCGAACCAGCCCTCCTGCCAGCGATGTGCGTAGAAACTGCGTGTCCTCAGTGAGCGGGTTGAGGATTTCAATACGCTCGGAAGTCGGAACGGGAAACTCACGCTGCTCAGATTCTCCGGCAAAGCTCAGGTTAATCGCCTCGGAATAGCCCAATCCCCTGAGGATCTGGCGAATGGAACTTTCAAGGTGAAATATCGGGGACGGGACGCCTGCACGTGTGCTTGCCGGGTATCTGGCAGGAATGTTCTGGTATCCATAAAATCGCGCCAGTTCCTCGATGAGGTCGGCTTCAAGTTCCATGTCCGCTCGGTAGCTGGGGCACGTCACTTGCCAGACGCCCTTGCCACTTCGTTTAGGCTTAAAGTTAAGCTTTTCGAGAGTCGACTTCACGAATGCTTCGTCCAAATGTACCCCAAGGATTGCCTCAGCTCTGCTTTGTTTTAGCTCAATGACAGCTGGAGCCAATTTTATCGGGTTGACATCCTTAAGCCCTCCGGCAATTTTTCCCCCAGCCAATTCTTTTATCAGAAAGCAGGCACGAGCAATCGAAGGAACCGGGTTTTCCCAATCAGCGCCCCGTTCAAAGCGGTAGCTGGCCTCGGTTGATAAGCCGAGCTTTTTTGAGGTTCTCCGCACCGATGCCGGTTGAAAATATGCCGATTCAAGAAGCACAGTATCCGTTGAAAGCGAAATTTCCGATTCAAGCCCGCCCATTACTCCGGCAATCGCCACCGGGCCCGCTCCATCGTTTATAAGGAGCATTTCGCTGTCCAATTCCCGCTCAATGCCGTCCAGGGTCGTCATCTTTTGCCCGGCGGCAGCACGCGCCACGCTGATCTTTCCCTGCTGCAGGAGTTTGAAGTCAAAGGCGTGCAAGGGATGTCCAAACTCCAGAAGCACATAATTGGTTACGTCTACGATATTATTCACCGGCCGCATCCCGGCGCACTCCAAGCGATGACGCAACCAGGATGGCGATTCGGCAACATGGAACCCTGTCATCACAATCCCGCAATAACGCGGGCACAAGTCAGGATCCACGATCTCAATCGCAAAGGAGATATTGTCCTGCTTGGGATGCAGTTGTCGTTGAAGCGAAGGCATGCGCAGCGGACGGCCATAGATGGCGGCAACCTCGCGGGCAATTCCGATGTGACTGAGACAATCTGGACGATTGGAGGTCACCTCAATCTCGAGCACGGGAGTCCCTTCATACTCCGAAATCGACTCAACGAGAAGTCCCGACATCGTTAAATCCTGCTTCAGCTTCTCCACATCCTCGGGAATTTCTACGTATTCCTTCAACCATTCGATGCTGATCTTCATGACAGCGGAACCTGTTTAAAATTGTGATAAAAACCGGAGATCGTTTTCAAAGAACAGCCGGATATCTTCTACGCCATACTTGAGAATCGCGACACGGTCGATGCCCATTCCCCAGGCAAAACCGCTGAACCGGGAATCATCGACTCCCGACATTCGAAGCACCTTGGGATGCACCATCCCGGCTCCCAAAATCTCAATCCAGCCACTCTGCTTGCATTTGGGGCAACCTTTTCCAAAACAGAAAATGCAGCTGATATCAACTTCGGCTCCAGGTTCAACAAAGGGGAAAAAGCCGGGCCGCAGCCGCATCTGAATATCTTCACGAAATATTCGTTTTAAAAACTGATCCAGCGTTCCTTTCAGGTCCCCCATAGTAATACCCTCGTCTACCACCAGAACATCAACCTGGTAAAACATGGGGGAATGAGTCGCATCAAAGGGATCTCTGCGATATACCTTTCCAGTGCTGACAGCCCGGATCGGAGGCTGCATTGCCTCCATTGCGTGTACCTGGACAGAAGAACAATGGGTGCGCAGGAGAGTCAGTTCACTCAGGTAAAAAGTGTCTTGCGCGTCCCTGGCGGGGTGATTGCGAGGCATATTCAGCGCCTCAAAGTTGTAATAATCGCTTTCAATCTCGGCAAGATCAAAGATCCGAAACCCCATCGCCATGAAAACCTGTTCGATTTCCGCCTGCAGGCGCTTTATAGGATGCTCGTTGCCGAGGGCATAGGGGAAGCCGGGACGCGTCACATCGATCCGTTTTTTATTGCCATGGGCACCGGCTTCTTTTGCCTTGGCGAGACCCGCTTCCAGATTCATCTCGACGAAGCTCCGGAACTGATTCATGGCTTGTCCAAATGCCGGGCGTTCTTCCTTGGGAAGTTCCCGTAACCGTTTCATTTGCGTTGTAATTAGGCCGCTTTCCCGCGCCAGCCATTTGTCGCGCACGAACTTCCAGCTATCGAGCGAGGTTACCCCGGCAAGTTCCGCTTCGAATTGCCGGCGCAGATCCTCAATGAATTCGTTCATGAGCCTGTACTCCGTCAAAAAAGAAACGCCCGGCAAAGCAACGCCGGGCTCTCTTTCTAAATTTCAAGGAGAACTTCTTCACACAGCCGCAAGCGCAGCTTTCGCTGTCTCGGCAAGCTGGCCAAAGGTCTCCGGGTCCTGGATGGCAATTTCCGCAAGAACCCGCCGATCCAGCACAACTCCGGCTTTCTTAAGCCCACTCATAAACTTGCTGTAGGAGATATCGCACTTCCGGGCAGCAGCGCCCACTCTTATTATCCATAAGCTGCGGAAATCCCGCTTTTTGGTTCGCCGGTCTCTGTAAGAAAAACGAAGGCCGCGATCCACTGATTCCTTTGCCGAACGGTGCAATTTGCTCTTGGTAAGACGGTATCCTTTCGCCAGGCCCAATATCTTCTTGCGCCGCTGGACTCTCTTACTCCCTCTTTTTACTCTTGGCATTTCTCACTCCGAAAGATGATAACCTTCCATCCCGATCGGCATAACGGCCGGCGGGAAAAGCTTACATATCCAACATCTTCTTCACTCGCGCGCGATCCGCTTTACTCACCAGCGCCGAATCCACCAATTTTCTTACCCGCTTGCGCGGTTTCTTCGTCAGTATATGACGTGCATGACTGTGGCGACGAAGTATTTTGCCTGTGCCGGTTACCTTGAATCTTTTCGCTGCACTCTTAGACGTTTTTCGCTTTTTTTGCACAAATATCTCCTCTTACAAAAGAACTTCCTATCGCGTTCCCGCATATATTCCTGGAGCACGCGAATCCGGTGACAAATCAGGTCTGATCCAATGAATCCGGGCAGAGGATTCATCCCCTAACCAGGCGGCTATGCCTTCTTGGGAACAAATATGGTTACAAGCGCATATCCTTCCATCTTGGGGGGCCGTTCAACATCAGCAAGTTCCTTGAGCTCCTCGACCAGGCGATCCATAAGTTTTCGACCGATCTCCTGGTGCGTCATCTCCCTGCCCCGGAATACTATCGTCGCTTTGGCCTTATTCCCTTCACTGATGAACCGCACGATGTGATTCTTCTTAAACTGAAAATCGTGCTCTTCCGTTTTGGGCCGGAGTTTGACTTCCTTCAAAACAACCTGCTTTTGGTGCTTCTTCGCCTCGTGGGCTCGTTTGCTCTTCTGGTACTGGAATTTTCCATAGTTCATGATCCGGCAAACCGGAGGGTTGGCATTGGGCGCAACCTCAACCAGGTCCATTTCCCGTGAGCGTGCGATACCGAGTGCCTGCTCCGGCGTCATGACTCCCAGCTGCCCGGCATCCTCGTCGACGACGCGAATCTCTTTGGCCCGAATCAATTCGTTGACACGAACCCTAATCTGTTTGATTGTGATTTTTATCCTCCTTAATAGATTGTCAGAATCGAAGCACATGTTCCGGCTGTTTACGGCCGGACAGCCCGCGCTTCTATAAATCCCCTGATTCTTTCCAAAAAGCTATCCAGAGGCTGAGGTCCCTCATCCCCCTGATAACGATTCCGAACCGAAACCTGGCTGGACTGAACTTCCTTATCCCCCACTACCAGCATGTAAGGTATTTTTTGGGTTTGAGCTTCGCGAATTTTATATCCCATCTTCTCGTTCCTATCATCCAACTCCACTCGCAAGCCCGCATCCACAAGTTGTCCAAAGATCTTTTTCCCATACTCCTGGTGCCTTTCGGCAATGGGAATCACAACCACCTGCACCGGCGCCAACCAGATTGGAAACGCTCCGGCAAAATGCTCGATAAGCACTCCCAGAAATCGCTCCACAGACCCGAGCAAGGCGCGATGCAACATGACGGGTTCGTGTGGCTGCCCGTCGGGTCCAATGTAGGTCAAGCCAAACCGTTTTGGGAGAGTGAAATCAAACTGCACGGTTGATAATTGCCAGGGACGCCCGATGGCATCGA
>Ga0208980_10000100_pt1 | contig 40731 bp, 33 predicted proteins | sample WetSurMetagenome_3_FD_187993 | JGI IMG/M metagenome (GOLD analysis project Ga0208980, IMG submission 187993) | Wetland microbial communities from Twitchell Island in the Sacramento Delta, sample from surface sediment Aug2011 Site A1 Bulk (version 2) | ecosystem: Environmental > Aquatic > Marine...
TTTCATGAATTTCATTATTATCATAATATATCTTCGTTATTATTATTGGTATCATATATCCTGTCAATAATCCTTTCGCATTTTATCTATTTTCTCGTTTTCCGGAAAATTCCCATTTGGTCCTGAAAGTTCTCATATATGCCTTTGAAGATTTATCTCACAATTTTAAATCTGACGAACTTTGATATAGAATATTTTTAACTAACAGAGGTAAATGACAATAGTAAAAGTAATAAATAAGGAGGTAACAGTATGATAAAAAAAGTTGGAGTAGAGTGGATTAACAACTATGATTGTCACAACTCACTCTCTTACGAGAATCAGGATGCCGGTGGTTTTTACCATGAATTGGTACAACACGATGGATGGACCGGATCATTTATCTGGGGAGATAGCAATGCATGGGAGGAGGACTTCAAACGCCCTGACAAGGGAGGTACTGCTGATAAATGGATTGATACGGTTGACTTTGCTTATTTCACAGGCCACGGTAGCCCGTTCGTTGCAGCCTACTTCAGGTGTGATGTCCCTGATGATGACAGACTGGAGGCAGACAATTATTCTGGACCCGATAATGGCGACTTGAGATTAGGCAAAAACAATCTTGAATGGCTGGCATTTGAGGTTTGTGAGGCACTGGCATTCGACGCAGTTAAGTCAGGTATAAATTATGATGTATTCGATCGTTGGTCAAAAGCATTTCAAGGGTTACATATGATTCTCAGCTTCACTACTACAAGCAATGATGTAGCAACACCTGGCAGATACTTTGCCGCGTTTTGTGACGGAAGATGGCCCTCAGTGGTTTTTGGACTTCCTGAATTTCTCATAGGCCGATTCCCTCTGAAAGTGATAGATTCATGGTTTGAAATGACATCATGTGTTCAGCCGGATAATGTTATAAGTGCTGTGTTATATGCTAACACTGCGGGAACAGATACTCAGAATGATTATATTCATGATCATGGCCATGTAAGTATTGATCCGAGACCCGGGGCTGCAAACTGGTTTAGCTGGACCTGGATCTCGCATAATTGCTAATTTATCAGAAAGGAGGAACGTCATGTCTAATATATTGATTTTCAAAATTAAACCTCAAAGACTGGATAATGATAGATTTATCAAAATTGCTCAACAGTTGGGAATTGAAAGTAAAATAATCGAAACAGAAGATGCCATTGCTGTCTATGATTCGAAGAGAGCATTGGCATATGCACAACCTGGTGCCAGATTTGGTGGATTCCTGTTCTTCACAAACCAAACTCAAAGCATAGGTGATCTTGACTCCAAACCTTTGAGTACTGAAATAGCCAAAGCGTGGACAGAAAAATTCCTGTTCCAACATCATCTGATTCCAAAGGAACCGAGAGAACCTAAAATCAAATTTCAACTTAAAATGCAGTGCTTTTCAAACGAAGCGAAGTTATTTGATGGTAAAAAAAGAAAATCACAGTGGATAACTACTAATGCCTATTCCCAAATCTATCTTAATGGGATATTGGTATGTGGTCCAAGAGGAAGGGTTAGAATGATCTTTAAAAATAATGAAATTCCTATCATGATCCATTGCGGTATATGGTCTGAAATAGAGATATTTGAAGAGAGGGAGCTTATTCCTGAAAATGTCGCAATAGAGAGTCTCAAAGCTAACCTGACCGGAAGAAAAGATACGAATCAGATTTCCGACATATCAAACGTAAGACTCAGTTATTTTGCCGGTGAATATACTGGTGGGCCAGACCTTTTACATCCATATTACTTCATGGATGTTGAATTTGAGGACAAAAGAGGCAAAAAAATGGGAATCACTAAAGGTATTAAGCAAATGATTTGTATAAACGCGACAAAATAAGTTAGTTACAAAAGATGCAATCCCGGGTCCCCTCCGAATAAAAGGATTCTCTTAAGAATCAGGATTTCCTGGAATTATATCAACAAAACTTTTAGTAATCCAAGCTGGAGGATCAAAATATGCCCGATATTTCTGAAATGAAATTGAAAATTGCAATCGCAGATAAAGTACCCTGGTGGTGGTGATTTGTTTATTTGATTCTTAATAAATTCAATATAAGATCATTAATTGCAAATCCTTGAAAGAACAAGCCATGAATGCTCTATTTTTAATCACAAAATCAATGGAACAATCAGTTAAGCCATTTCAAAACTTTGTTCTCAAAATCAGCTAGCTCCAAATTCTTAAATTACACCTAAATAATTTGTGACTCAATAAACTTATTGTGCAAGAACTGAGAACTGTTTTGTTGAACTCCGAAAAAATTTCAAAATTTAACAGTCATTAACCAGATCCATCCTATTATGAGAGCTGTCAGCGGTATTAAATAGACGATTATACTAACAAATAGTTCCCGGGAGTAACCTGTGTGCTTCAAATTTTCCAGTTGATCCTTTTTTTCAGAAATAACCCTGGTAGTCCCTGAGATCAAAATCAAATCTTTGAAATCTTCCGGATTGATAATTTGTGCATTACCATTTTTAATTATAGCATTATATAACAAGTTTATCGCTCTGATTACTTTGTATTTTCTGCTTACGTAATTGATGTCCACAGCAAGTGCGCCAAAAGTAATTAGAACGGCCAGGATGGTAACGGTTTTCAGTATTAGAACACTCTGGCACATGAGACCATTATCAAGGAGAGACTTGAATATCAGGCCCCATATTCCAAAGAAGACTGTGAGATATCCAGTCCTTAGAGCCCAGATCATTTTATCATATTCATGAATTGCCTGGTTCTTGCCTTCCATCTCAAATAAAATTGTTTTCTGTAAAAGGTTTTCCTCCATATTCATTTCATATTTTTGGTTATAACTCTAATGTTAATTACTCATTGATGTGCATTAACTGTATTTTCATTATCAGATCATCAATCTGGTATAATTTGATAAGATTAGAATTAGGAATTATGGAACTATATACATGTTTTTAAATATATCTATTCTTTTTTGTTTGTATTTATTGTGCTTGTATTGGCTAGTCCATTTTATATAATCCGATGTCAGGAATGCAGGATTTTCAATCTGGGTTATACCTTTCTCATTCATCTTTTTAATGATCCAACGGAAATAATAATGATTGAATATCCTCATGAATTCAGTAAAATAAATGTCTGCTACTCGAGTGTTCCCTTTGATAATTATCATATTCTCATCATTAGTTTCAGTTGCAGCCTCACTGAAATTAGCTGAGCCTGTAACCACCACCGGCACCTTGCTTAACGGGTCTTTAAGCAGGAACTTTGTGTGAACATACATTACATGAGTATTAAGGCCTAAAGCTGCAGTATTTGTTTCTTTGACCCACTTAAAAATAGAATTATCCTGAATGTTTGACCCTACCGCTTTAACTATATTATTCTTGTAGATATAATCAGAGATGTCAGGATCATCCTTCTCCAGAAGCAGAAAAGTAAGAGCACTATTTGTGTTATTATCCGCCAATGCATTTTCAAAAAATTTATGAACTCCAAATGCCAATGTAATGCAGGCACACTCTTTTGCACTGTCAAGAAGATCAGCATAGAACTGTAGTATGTCAATTTTGCTTCTTGGACTTAAGATAACTGTAAGCCCATCAGGTATTGCATTAACCGAACTGATATCTTCGTGTATAGTTTCATTTGTTTCTTTGATTGTTTTACTATCCGGGTCTTCAATTAATTTTTTCCAGTAGTTGACAAAATCTGTAGCAATTTTTTTATCCTCAATTGCATGTCCGACATTTGTCTGTCCAAATATTCCCCCTTTTGAGATATTTGTTGAACCTGTCCACACCATGCTCGGTGTTTCTTCATTTTTTACAAGAACCATAAATTTATTATGACATAAGTAGCTTTTATTTCTCTCACGTGCCTTGATCATAATATTTGGGTTCTGATCTAGTTTAGCTCTTATAATGGCTTCTTCGTTATCTGTTTTTGGAAAACTCTCTACCCAGTCACCTGTTTTACTATCTATATGTCCGTTGTCTTTTCCATCATATATTATATCTATTTTAACTCCTCTGTCGGCGGCTTCCCTGAATGTGTTAAGAATTTCATCATGTCTGAACTCATAGAAACAACCATATATATGATCTCCATTCACAGATCTGTTTATAAATGAAATTATAGCTTCTTTTAAGCCTCTGGATAACCACTTATAAGCTTTCCCGTCAACTATTTCATCAGGACTCTTATTCCCGAATTTGGATGCATAGGCTTGACTTGATGCAACACCCCTATTGAAAAAAATACTATGATCATCTTCTTTCCAGTCTGGCTCCGTTTTAACATTTATAGAGCAGGTTTGTCTTCTTTCTATATTTAGAGGATCACCATATAATGGTGTAAAATGGTAGGTATAATCCCTATCAGGATAAGCGGAAAAATCTTCCCAGGTAAATGACTGTATTGGATTATCATAAGTCGAATAAAGTGCACCAGGTGTAGGATTTGCAATCCTTTCGCTGAAAACCTTGAATCCCATTACAGTAACTCTAATATGCTTGTCATCTTTGTCAATATACTCCTTCTCTACAGTGAAGCCTAGAAGGTTTTCCATTGCACTTTCATCGCAATCAATTGCAAAAGCGATTGTATTTGTACCTGTGACTGCATAGAGTCTAAAAGTACCTGTGGTTTCTTTGAATCTCATAGTTGTATTTTTGGATAAGTGATTTCAAAAAGTTGAAAAGTGCGCTAAGGATATTTTAAACTCCAATTAAGAAGAAATCAATGTCTTCCTAATCTTCAGCGACAGACTTAATGTTCAAGAGAGCTACACTTTCATCCTTCGTTTGCCAGCCAGCAATTGGGCTATACTAACAAAGTTCTGAAGACTTGTAGTGTTAGCAATGGGAATCACTGGAATTAATGGGAAAATTTGAGAATATTTGGGAGTTTTTCTAAAGGAACTGGGTTTCCTAATTCGGTATAAATCAAAAGCTGGTCTTTTGGAGATATAACTCCTCGCCCCAGCCTGATATTCTTCTTTAACAAAAGCTTGTTAAAAGTCTTCCTGCAGACTCCATATTCCTCGGCCATCTGCTGCTTGGTTTTAACACCACCATAATGATTCTCCATAGTGATGATATTTAAGCATTTATGAAACCTGATTACAGGACCTATTGCTTTACTAAATCAACATGCAACATTAACTCATACCAAATTTATGAAATAGGATAACTTAAGTCAAGTATTTGAGTTGTTTTTTTAAACAATTCAAAATCAATTACCAGGAAATTTATAAATTGGATTCAACTTCGGAAAAAATTATTAAGTTATATTGATTATCCTCAGCTAAGACTCAAAACCTGGTAGATAATTGAGCTAAATTTCACTTACGGTTATTAAAAGCGTCGCCTTCTGCTCCTGAAGAGTCCCTTTTAAGTCTGCCGATTAACAAATTACAAGTCAGCTTGAGTACAGGTTGAAGTCTGAATGGGTTAGTAATTGATAAAATTACTATACTTCAATCAGTAAAATATTATACATATTTTAATGCCTGAAAATAAATACTAGCTTAAGGTTTTTGAAGTACGTAAATTTGTATAAATATAAGATTTTATGATAGTACTGGATATAGAAACTACCGGTCTTGATCCCGGACGTCATTCGATAATTGAGGTCGGAGCCATCGATTTTGACTGTCCGGGCAATTATTTTAATGAGAGATGCCAGATATGGGATGGGGCAGAAATAGATCTTAGGGCATTAGAAATTAATGGATTAACTCTTGATGAAATTCAAGATCAAACAAATTTGACTCAAAAGGAATTATTATCCAGGTTCATGAGCTGGACTGTTCAGATAGAAGATAAGACTATTGCAGGTCAGAATGTGGATTTTGATATAAACTTCCTTAATGAAAGTTATGCGAGATGCGGTTTAAGCTTCATCCTCGGAAAAAGAAAAGTCGATCAGCATTCAATTGTCTACGCTCATTTTCTGAAAAGAAATATCAGGCCGCCCTTAAAAGATGGATTCTCAAATCTGAATAGTGATTTCATAATGAACTATGTCGGATTACCTTCCGAGTCAAAACCGCACAGAGCAATTAACGGAGCAAGGTTCGAAGCAGAAGCCCTGTCAAGACTCCTTTTTGGAAAGGCAATGTTTGATGAATTTTGCAATTATTCAATTCCTGATTACCTGAAAACAATTTAATAATTCATGGGGCAGTCATTGGCGCTGCGCGCGCATTGCCCACCGTAGCAACAGCGGAGGTAGGTCATTTATGGTCATTGCAGTTCTATTGAAAACAATAAATGACTACTTAATGACCCTCTTTCGCTACCACCTTCCCTTAAGTTAGGGTGGTCAAAGAAAGCTAATGAGGGCGAAGCTACCTTATGACTTAGGTGTTTTTCCTGGTTAGTTCTATTATTGTAATTTCCGGAAGAATCCCCACCCGGCCAGGGTAACCTATGAATCCCAATCCCCTGTTGACATACAGGTACTGATCGTCTTCCCGGTACATTCCGGCCCACTCTTTGTAGATATACTGCACAGGGCTCCATTTGAAGCCTGGTATTTCAACCCCAAACTGCATGCCATGAGTATGACCTGATAAAGTAAGGTCTATCTTTTTGTACATCTTGTTCACTTCTTTGCTCCAGTGTGAAGGATCATGTGAAAGCAGAATGTTAACCGGACAATAATTGAAGCCTTCCGTGGCTTTCCCAAGGCTGCCATAATTGGCAAATCCATGACTGCTGCAATTCTGGACACCGATAAGCCCGATTTTTTCACCATTCCTCTCAATGTACCGGTGTTCATCCCACAACAGATCCCAGTTTAATTGATTATGGATATTTTTTAGTTCCTGAATATTATTCTCCTTGTCTTCGGGCTTCTCCCAGTTATGGTAATCGCCATAGTCATGGTTCCCGAAGATGGAATACACCCCGTGTTCTGCCTGGATTCCTTTCAGGATATCAATATAGGGCATAGCTTCATCATGGATGTTGTTAACAAGATCGCCTGTAAAGAATACGATATCAGGTTTTTCCTCATTGATCATATTGACTGCTCTTTCAAGCGGTCCCTGGCTCATGAAGCTGCCCGAATGAATATCGGAGATCTGCAAAATTCTGAAACCTTCGAAGGAATCAGGAAGTGAAGGCAACCTCAGGGTAAGCTTTCTCAGCTGGTATCTGTAAGCATTTCCTGCCATTCCGTAAATAAGGCTTAAGAATGGTATTGCTGCGACAAACATGCCGGTTTTTACAATAAAATCGGAACGGCTTATCGGGCTGGTCCGACTGGCGGGCCAGGCACTCCCCTTTCTTTGTACAATGGAAGAAATTTTCTTATACAAGAAGCGGAAGAACCTTATAATATCATCGATAAAGACAAAAATGCTGAGAATTAATTTTGAAAAGATTATAATAATTAAAAAAGCGATGCTGTAGGTTCTGACGACTTTATTCCAGCTCTCCCAGTCTGTAAATTGTATAAGAATAATTGTCGAAAAGCAAAAAAGTGAAACAACGAGATAAATAATCTTAATGCTGCGTTTAGCTGTTTTGGAATAGTTTCCGGTCAGGTGACGAAATGCCTGATAAGCATAAAGATCAATCAACAGCAATATAAGCAGGAATATTATGCTTCGGATATGGAAAATATGTGTAACGTGGCCCATATACAATATATCAGATTACTTAGATCCTGGATCTTGAACACCCTGAAAAGACCGATCCATTATTCCATGGGAACAAAAGGTACTACTTTTTGTTTAGCTTAAGAGGATTAGAAATAATCTCAGCCTCATTCATCGCATCAGAACTTAGTAGCTTTTCGAGTCAATATCAAAGCCCACAATACTCTGCAACTACCTAACATATAGTTTCCCGTTGGCGATAACAGGGGCCTTCCCTTTTCTCTGCAAATTTATTCACTGAGCCTCTGTCTTATTATCTCCATCTTGTCAATCCTCTCCTGTGAATAGGTCTTATATTCTTTATCTATAAATTCGAAGAGAGCAAGCGCTTTCCTTGAAAATTCCATTGAACCTGTTCTGTCTCCTCCGGCAATCCGTAGCTCAGCCTCTGTATTGAACAGCTCTGCCAGGATCTCAAGATGCCCATTTGTGTAATTATGCTTACGAAGCAAAGTATCGGTCATACCCTCTTCTGGCAGTTTCCTGAAGAATGCAGCATCTTCCCTGAGCATGCCGGGGTATAGCTTGTCGAGTTTTTCGGAAGCCTGTTGCAGATCCCCTTTCTTAATCAGGCTCATTATGCCTGCAATCAGATCGCCAAGCATTGCGACCAGCCGCAGGATGTAGTCTCTTTGATACATATCATAAGGTTGTTCAGTCCAGCAGTAAAGATAATGCCTTAGGCCGTCATTAATGGTCATTGGGCCTGCGGCCGTCATTGATGACTAATGAATGACAATTGAATGATATAGCGGGACCTGATCTTCAACTATCACAGCTTCCCTACCGATCTCCACATATCAAGCTCAGTGCTGTACCTGTTGCGGATAACTTCACATTTTGTATCAATCCTCATTGTCGGCCTCTCCTTAAGATTGTAAGCAGGCCAGTCGGGAGCTCCTCCTGCAGATGGTTTGCCGGTGCGGGCAAAGCTCGTCCATAATTCAGCCATGTTGCGGGATGCTACGAAACGGTCAGGCCGATTGCCACCGAATCCGGCTTCCGGCTGCGATTCATCCTTTGGAATATCCTCATTGTAAAATTTAAATCTTATATCCATGGCATGAGGAGTGCCGAGAGGATAGTCCGTTCCAGGGATCTTCACCTCCGACTTATATCCAAAATTATACAGGTAAACAGGAGCCCCGTTTTGCTCTGCCTTCCTTTCAGCAATTTCCACTGATCCCAGCCCCATCATTGCCATGGAAGCAACAGCCACCAGAATGTCAGGAGCTGAAGCCTGGGGCCTGGCTTTTCTGTAGGCACTGATAATTGTCTGTGTATCTTCTCCGAATTGTGATTCGAGTTTTGAATGTAACTGATCAAAATTAATCTTGAAGAATTCTGAATCCTTCATCTCCCATGCCACAAATGTAAACTCATCTTCATTCCATCCGACCATAAGAGGTTTCTTTCTGGAAATCTCAGGTGCAGCAGGGTCAAACGGATCACTTAAAAGTGCAGATCCGTCAACTACCGGACCGAATCCTTCTGAAAATCTTTTAGTAAGGCTGTCAGTATTCTTCTTTTCCAGATAGGGCGAAATCATGGGAAAATTCTTCTGAATGGCTAATAAATCGGATGCAGGTACCTCCAGCAACTTCCTCCAGTCCACAGGTGCAATATTTAATTCCCTCAATACCCGGTCTGTAGTGTGCTGCGCCATCTCGCGGCTCATCATTCTCACCCCGGGCCCGCTCTCTATTGATGCCTTGTTGAAATAGGGTGCTGCAGCCGGCATAGCATAAAGACATGAAGTTTTGCCTCCTCCTCCGGATTCGCCAAAAATCATTACATTATCAGGATCACCGCCGAATACTGAAATATTTTCATTCACCCATCTGAGCCCTTCAACAATATCCAGAAGTCCCAAATTACCTGAACCGGAGTACTCAGGTCCGGCAATTTCATCAAGATAGAGAAATCCGAATATCCCAAGCCTGTGATTCGTCTCGACAACGACTACATCAAAATTCCTCGCCAGGCTGGAACCATCCTGGGATGATTTGCCTCCGGAGCCAATCAGGTAACCGCCACCATGATTGTAAAACATCACCGGACGTCTCTTATTATCGTTGGCCGGGGTCCAGACGTTCAGAAAAAGACACTCTTCAGAAGGTGCTGGCTCATTCCGGCGAGGAGCCTGCATTGCCGGAGCGCCCGGCTCCAAAGCTTCCCTGATGCCAGACCATGGTTCAGGAGGCGATGGCTTACGAAACCTGTTTTTTGCTGAAACTTTGGCCGCATAGGGGACCCCTTTGAAAATATTTACTCCTTCAATACGGACTCCTCGGATCTTACCATGAGTTATTTCTATGTCCACATATTCCAAGCGCGATCCTGGCTGACTCATTGGTTCACCAGTTAAATACCTGTGTTGTAACAGAGGTGCTGCGCATGCCGTTAAAGCTATGCGGTCAATGAATTGTCTCCGGCTGAATAATTTCATTTAATGATTCTTTAACTGATATCGGGGAAGAATAATGTTCAAAAATAAGAACAAAATAGTTTTCTCTCATTTAATATAGAAATCAAATGCTATTTTAGTCCATGTTTCCATACCTGCATAAAACCTGGCTAAATCTGGTTTATCTACCCAGTCTGCAGTCATTTTATGCGTTTCATTGATATACACCTCTTTATTTGATACTTGGATGTTATACAAAAGTCCGATATGAAACCTGCCAACCGGAATTGTATCATCATTAATGAAGCCAATAAATTCAATATCCTCTATCAGACAGCGGTTCAGTAATCTGACTTCTTCAAATAATTCCCTTTTTAATTCATCAATTAAATATTGCTCTCTCGATCCCATGGAATCATCAGGGTTCATATGACCCCCGAATCCTAAAGAGAATTTATTGTGCAATCTTTTTTCTGTCTGCCCGGATGTCCTCCTGAATAAAAGAAATGATTCTTTGTTTGAGATAATTGCATACGGAATAATCTGTTTAAAGGAAGGGTCTTCTTCCAGTTCACTTCTTTTAAGAAACAGGCCATTTTGAACAATCCTTTTTAGTACTTCACTATTTCCCTTTATTAATCCCTTCTTTTTATAGGTAATTAATTTCCAAAGCTCGTCTGTCGGGAAAGCAAGTACTAACTCCTCCATGATTCAAAATTTAATCGCGGTACGCTAAGTAACACTCGTACATTTGGGGCTGTTGAAAAAATCCTCTGTGGAACTCTGTGCTACCTCTGTGTTCTCTGTGTAAGTTTTTAACTTATTGTTACACAGAGTCCCCCCCGATAGCTATCGGGAAGCTATCGGGACACAGAGAAGACACAGAGGTTCACAGAGAAAAATAATGAAAAAGCTACGACTTTCTAAACAGCCCAAAACTTTATTATGCAGTATCTCATTCAACCGTGCGCCGCACACCATGCACCGCACACCGCATTACACCGCCATACTTCTTCTTATCGCAGGATGAGGATCATAATCTTCTACAACGAAATCATCAATAGTCAGCTGATCAAAGGGTTTTTTTGAAATGCGTAATCTGGGTAATGGCTTGGGTTCTCTTGACAGTTGTTCGAGGATTGCAGTTACATGATCATATTTTTCTTCATTGCCGTCACTTGGGGCATTTTTATTAATCCATTCAGCAACTTCCAGATATTCCTCTCTTGCGGAAACACTTCTTATTCTTTTTTGGACCTCCTTAAAATTTTCCTTGTGCCATTCAGTTCTCTTCCCGATGCCTGCATAAAAATGGGAATCGCCGAAAGTATGGATAAATGTTTTTGGAACCATCCCTGCTTCCTGAGCAATTACCTGGGTAAGAGCAGCATAACTGGCTATGTTGAAAGGAACACCCAGAAACTGATCACAGCTTCTCTGGTAAAGCTGCAATTCCATCTCTCCTTCTTCATTGGCAGTTGCCTGATATAAAACATGACATGGAGGCAAAGACATTTTTGGAGTGTCCCCTGGATTCCATGAATCGACAATATGCTTCTTACCGGTTGGTTTCTTTCTCAGGCCATCTATCAGATTCTTTAACTGATCTATTTCAACAAATTTCTTTTTATTATGATCATAATATTCCCATCTTCTCCATTGCTTTCCGTAAATTGGTCCGGCATCGCCCCATCTTTCGGCAAACGCAGCATCTTCTCTAATTCTCTGACCATATTCTTCCATCGCTTTGTCCCAGTCAGGAGAATATTTTGATATATTTTCAGGGAAAATACCTTCTTTCTGCAACCCGGGTAGATTGGACTGGAAAGCATCAGGTCTCCAGACAGGGGCGTTATTGTCTTCAAGATATTTAATATTTGTATCACCTCTCAAGAACCAAATTGTTTCATGAAACATAGATCTTGTAGCCATCTTCTTGGTAGTTAGCAAAGGATATCCTTCCCTGAGATCATATTCGTTCTGATACCCGAATAAGGAGATAATCCCCGACTCTTTGCTACCTCCTTTAAAATTGGAACGCCCGGAAGTTAAGATTGCTTTTGAATGATCAAGATATTGCTGTGCCATTTTCTTACTCAGTTTAATTTTTTAAAAATAGTTATTATTACCTGATTGTTATAAGATTCCAAAGGTTACAGAAAAGGGTTAATAGTTTCTTTCATCAATATCATAACAGACAATACTCTGTAAATACCTCAGGTAAAGCTTTCCGTTGGCTATAACAGGGGCCGTCCATGCAGGATGCTTTACTCCCGGTATTGCCTTTTTGAACTCGGCGGTTTTTTTAAATTTTTCCGGGCTGGCTTCAACCAGGCAGAGGTTGCCTTTTACATCGAGACAAACCAGGAAGCCATCCGCATATGCCAGTGTGCCCATTCCGGCTTCCCGGGTCTTCCACATTACCTTACCGTCTGACAGACGCAGACATACAAGATCCCCCTTGTTACTGCTGCTGTTTCCGGAATATCCGTAGACATAACCATCCGCTATTACCGGATCGGTTTGCTGCCCCTCAAGAGCTTTGCTTTGCCATAAAACTGCCGGTTTATTATTCTCAATGCTGACAGCCATACTGCCCTTGCCATAACCTGATGTGACAAATACTATATTCCCCTGTGAGAGAGGCGTGGCAGCATTAACCATATAATCAACAACCCATGGCAGGGTCCAGTTAAGGGCACCGGTTTCCATGTTTAAACCCGATAATGCTTCCCCTGAAAAAAGAAGCAGGCTGGAATCTGCAACAAAAACATTCAGAGGGGCATAACCTCCCGGGCCATTACCTGATGTCCAGAGCAGTTCACCCGTGATTTTGTCATATGCTGCTGCCAGCGCTTTCCCTCCAGCCTGGATAAGAACTTTGTTGCCAAAAACAAGAGGTGATGAGGAGTATCCCCAGTCAGGCTCAGTTCCGCCTATGCCGGCAGCTTTATTATGCCACAAAACCCTGCCATCCATGAGATTCCAGCATACCAGGTCGCCGCCCCTGCCATACGTATATACCCTTTCTTCATCAATGAAGGGTGTTGCACGTGCACCCGGTCCATGATTATCATTAGTTCTGGCCTCATATGATCCTTTCCAGAAAAGTTCTCCAGTCACTGCATTAAGACAGAAAACCAGATCATTTTTATCGTCGCGCCCGGGCACAACAAGTACATTGCCCTGGACTACGGGGGCGGACCATGTTGCGGATTGTTTGCCCTGGCACAGATAATTCACTTCCCATACCTTCTTCAATCCTTTCGACCAGTCTTTGGCTATGCCGGTGAAGGAACTCTTCTTATCGAAGTTCTGACCTTGCCAGCTGCTTTGGTCAGAGCTGCCTTTAGTTATTATATCTAATGTTATGGATTTAAGAGGCACAGACTCCTGTTTCCCTGAAATTTTCTCGCTCTTCTGTGTGAAATTATAAATGTAGATGCCGGATCCGGCAACAAAGAGTACGATTGCTCCGGCAACGATTAATATGATCTTTACAGTCTTCTTTTTCATAACTAAATCAGGTCCTGCAGCTTTGGCAGGCTTAATAAAAAGGTTCCGGTAATGGGCGCAAATTAATGAAAATAAAATCAATATTCACCCCCCGGACCGATCGTTGATCCTGAAGATTTATGTTTTAGAACTTCTTTCAAAATCATTGAAAGCTGTCCCTATGGTTCTTTGTAATTAGTCTGTCAGATATTGTTTTCCCCTCTTTGTTCCTTCTTAGCTACTTTTTGATCCTTTGGTTTAGAAAATTTAAAGTTTAACACTAACACTCAAAGGGCACCACAAAGGAATCTCTTCGTAATATTACTGATTTTTGTGCTAACTTTATTCATTGAAAAGGAGGCAGGCATTAACCAGCCTGAATTAATTTATGCTACCACATCCCGGACTTGCGCGACTGAATAAGATATTGCTTTTCGTAATACTTCTAAGTGTTATATTGTATTTTGGCAGGCAGTTTTTTGTGCTTATCAGCTTCGCCGGGTTATTGGCGATGCTGATGACACCTTTGTCTAACAAACTTGAAAGTCGCCGGATCTCAAGAGTTTTTTCATCCATAATCTGTGTTTTGATAATTGTAACCGCGTTTTCAGCAGTAATCCTTCTTCTTTACGCCCAGATTAGCAGCATAGGAAGGGAATTACCTTTAATATTATTACGGTATGAAGAGATAAAACTTGATATCCAGTTTTGGATTAATGACAGTCTGGGGATTAGTACCCAACAGCTGCAGGTAGACTCTTCAAATGCCTTTCGCAATGCTGGAAGTTTTCTTACAAGTATGGTAATGGGAACATTTACCTTCATCGGAAGCTTATTTCTGGTATTGGTGTTTATCTTCCTTTTTTTAATGCAAAGGAATAAATATCAGAATTTTGTCGTGATGCTGTATCCGGAAGATAAAAGGAATGAGGCAAAAGAAATGGTAGACAGAATAAGCATTGTAGCTCAGCATTACCTTACCGGGAGACTCGTTGCCGCTTTGATCATGGGAATTCTTTTTCTGATTGGGTTTTTAATTATAGGACTGAAAAATGCGGTCATACTTTCCGTTATTGTTGCTATCATGACCATTATACCTTATGTTGGAGCTTTGATAGGAGGATTGGTGCCATTTTTTATTTCAATTATTGACGGATCTCTGGACCAGTCAATTTGGGTTATTATTATAATATTACTGATCAACGTTATAGATCATTATTTTATTGAGCCTTATGTAGTTGGGGGCAGTGTTAGCATCAGTCCTTTCTTTACAATTTTTGTCCTGATCCTGGGAGGCCTGATCTGGGGCCTGGCAGGTATTATTTTATTCCTGCCTTTATCAGGGATACTTAAAATAATCTTTGAAAACGTTCAGGGATTGCAGCCTTATGCTTCTCTCATTGGAGACCAGAGTGATTCTTTAAATCATCAAACTTTCTGGTCAAAATATAAGGGGAGATTTTACCGCAGAAAGAAATTGGAGTAATCTCCGAATCTGTTGCGCCTCATTTATTGTCATTAGGCTTCGCCGTCATTCAATAGGAATTACTATAATTCTGAGTATCCTAAGTATCTGAGGATGAACTTAGATCCCAATTCTTTTGTTATAGGATTATAATTAAGTTTAATCTTTGGATTATGTATAATATTACAGTTGGAATATTCAGCATCGCCCTTCTGATTTTTGCACCGGGTTATAAAAAAATACAGGAAGCTCCGGACGCCAAAAGCATAATTAATGTAATAAAGGGCAGAAGCCCTTCCCTTGCTGTGGAAGGAAGTGATGTTCATATGGTATTTGCTTCGGGCGACAGTATTTTTTATTCCTGTTCATCTGATAAGGGGATGACTTTTTCTGCACCAGAGTTTGTAGCTTCTGCAGAAGGCCTGATGGTAAGTGGCGGAAGGGGACCCCAGATTATAAGCAGCAATGGACAATTACTGATCGCTGCCCCATGCGCATCGGGAAATATTTATAGCTATATGAAAATGAAATCCGGGAAAAGCTGGATAAAAGGCAGCCGGATAAATGATAAGGCGGATAAAGCCAAAGAAGGGTTTATTTCCCTGGGTTCCAACAGCGATAGACATCTTTTTGCAGTATGGCTTGATGTTAGGTTAAAGGGGAAAAATAATATTTTCGGTGCAAGAAGCCCTGATGACGGTAAAACCTGGTTTAAAAGCCAACTTATTTATGAATCTCCCGATGGCTCAGTATGTGAATGCTGCAAACCTTCTGTTGTCATGAATGGTGAGCTGGTTGCAGTGATGTTCCGCAATAATTTAAAGGGAAACCGGGACCTGTATTTGATACAATCAGGAGATGGCGGAGCCACTTTTGAAAAAGCACGGAAACTCGGTGAAGGCAGCTGGAAATTAGACGCCTGTCCTATGGATGGTGGCGGTCTTGTGATAAATAATGACAACACTATCCGGACAGTATGGCGCAGGGAAGGAAATATTTACGAAAATGAGCCTGGACAAAAAGAAGAATTGATAGCTAAAGGTTCACAATGCGCGATTACCGGGACAAATGGAAGCTATTTTGTAGCTTTTGTCAACGCAGGCAAAGTTTATTGCCGGAAGCCTGATGGCAAAATTGTAGAAATAGGTCAGGGCGGAACCTACCCAAAACTGTTGACAATCGATAATTCAATTATCCTGTGTGCCTGGGATAATGGGAACAGGATTTACAGTACCATACTTACTGCTGAAAAATAAAACATCAGCAGCTTTCCCGTCAGTCAATACATACTCTGCATGATCCGTATGAGAATGGTATGATGCTGTTTTACCGGGAGCCAATTCCGCCTGAATCAATATTTGCACAAAATGTTCAACATGCTGACAAACAGCTGCCTTGAGGAAGGCTGGATCTTCAGAAAGGAATTCAGTCTTAATTGGCAAATCAAATGAACATTAGACGGGCAAGATTTGTTCCTGATAAGAAATATGCTCGAAAATAGTTAGTAATAAATATTAATTATTGGAAAGGAGTTATAACATGGAAAAGTACCTTATTGAAGTTCCTCATGATGCAACAGACCTGGCATGCCTGAATGCAGTACGTATATTTATGCAAACTGGTTCACACTTTCTTAGAAAGGCTGAGTGGGGTTGTCATGACGGAGAACATAAAGCATGGTTGATCGTAGAGGTAGAAAACAAGGATGAAGCCCGGCAGATCGTACCCTCTTTATTCAGACCGGACGCAAAAATCGTAAAGCTCCATACATACTCGAGAGAGGAGATGGAGAATATACGGAAATTTCATACAGTATAGGATACTTCCGGAGATTCTGTACGACGGCTGTCAGCCTGATCATTTCAAATTAACCCTGTTTGCAGGAAGGGGTCTGGTACAAGTTTGTATACCTGGCCAACTTCTGAATGAAGCGCAGAGGTATAAATGGCTTTTATTATTTTCGAGAAAGGGGTATTCAGAGAAATTCAGGTAAAACTTAGTATCTTCGGATGTCGGAAAACATTGGTCAGAACGAATCCGAAAAATGGGAATGCTCTTTAGAAAGATATCAGTCCTGTTCTTATTGCTCCAGGCTTTCACGGCTCAATCACTCATTTTCTCACAGGTATCCTCCAAAAATGAGGTTACTGATACGGTCCGATGCCATGATAATCCCGGTCAGAGTTATGCCCTTTTTTTGCCGGCACAGTATGATAATAAAAAAAACTGGCCTGTAATCCTCATTTTTGATCCGGCTGCAAGGGGACGGACAGCATTAAATGCATTTTTATCGGCAGGCAGAAAATACGGATTCATACTTGTATGCTCTAACAATTCACGTAACGGGCCTCTGGCAAATAACTTCGCTGCCGCTTCTGCAATGCTTCAGGATGTTCTGGAAAGATTCTCAATTGATCAGAACAGGATCTATGCTTCCGGATTTTCCGGCGGATCGCGTTTTGCAACAGCCCTTGCAGTAAAGGAAAAGAGGATCTCCGGCGTTATCGCCTGCGGTGCAGGCCTCCCGAATGACAGGAATTATTTCCCGTCAGGCGCTTCTGCTTTCTTTTATTATGGTCTGGCAGGCAACCGTGATATGAATTATCTTGAAATGCACGACCTGCCGGCTTTCTTCAGCAATTATTCAAGTGTGATATCATATCTCAGGACTTTCGCCGGGGTACATGAATGGCCCGGTCCCGACCTGATCGTTGAAGCTGTAGAATGGCTGGTGCTGCAGGCAATGAACAGGAAAACGATACCGGCTGATCAGGCTTTCCTTTCATATGCTGAAAACAAAACACAAAAACTTATCAACGTGCAGCTGTCTTCCGGAAACCAGTTTGATGCAATCATGTACATGAAATTCGCGGAGAGAGACTTCAAGGGAACACCTTTTGCCATGCAAATGACTCAGTCGATTACAGAGGCCGGGAAATCGGAAGAGTACAAGATGGCTATCAGCGATTGGACTAAGATGGCTGAAAATGAACAGGAGAGCCGGGAAAAATATCTGAACTACCTGGACAGGATCCTTAATTCAGAATCGGTCCCCGACAGCGCCTCATCATGGTGGAGAAATGAGACAAGAGCTCTTATAAGACTGCGGGATAAAGGAAGCCCGGAAAAAAGCCAGATGGCATCAAGAGTGCTGAATTTCATCTCTATTCTGTGTTCAGAGAAGGGAATATCATTTTACAGGAACATGCTCTATCCGCAGGCAGCTTTCCTGTTCCGTATCTGTACGCTGTCTGACAGCGAGAATCCTAATAATTATTATAATCTTGCCAGATCACTCGTCGGATCAGGCAGATCAAGGGAGGCAATTGATGCACTTTCCTCCGCGGTCAGTCATGGTTTTAATTCGAGAAAAACGATTGAGTCAGATCCTGCTTTCAGTAAGATCAGGGATGACGCAAGGTATAAAGAGGTGATAGCCAGAATGCAATAGAAGATCTTTCTTTAATCGCACGAAGATTTTCCGTTGTCTTTATGAGAAGCCCTCCTTATTTCAGCAGAAAACTGTTTTCCTTGTTTGCATCGCCTTTACCGTCATATACAGCTTCATGCGGATATGGAAATAATGGTCTTGTCATTACCTCTTTACCATCGATACTTTTGGAAGCTATTATCTTTTCGGGAACCTTATTCTTTTCAACCCAGTCCCTTATGAGTGCAATCCAGTCAACCTGATCTGGTCCGTCTCCTCCTCCGCAATGGAGCACCCCGGGAAGCAGAAAAAGTTTCATGTAAGTCTCTATATCAGGGTCTTTGGCTTTTACTGAATTATAGTGCCCGATAGTGGCGAATGCTGAAAGAGCAGGATCGTTCCACCCATGCCAGAAAATAATTTTCCCTTTATGGTTTTTAAATCCGCTGTAGTCTGTCGATACAGCATCAAGATATGCAGAGGCATAGCGTATCTCTTTTTCGCACCCCCTGAAAGCATAAGCTGAATAATTCCAGCTTGAATCCTGGAGTATGAGATATTTATAAATTTCTATACCGAAGTAAGCCTGTATACTTGGATAACCTGCTTTCTGCATGTACTCATTCGGACCGGTTATCCATGCCGGCCAGCCATCAGGTTTGTTTTCTTGCCCCAGGGGAAACCCCGGATAGGAAATTCCATTTCCTAAGTCAATACCTTCATAAATTGTTTTGATCGCTTTTATCTGGCTTGTTGTAAAACATCCGTTACCAGGTACATCTCCCGGGCATTTTGGAAGAGAAGTGAAGTCAAAGCTGCATCTGGTTGGATTATTCAGGATACTATCCCTTACACCGTCGATCATATCACACTGTTTGAGAACTGCCTCCTGCAACATACGAATATGTTCGCTTGTTAAAACCGGCTCAGTCAGTCTGACGGGATAATTTGCCTGCGTATTCTGGATGAACTCAGAGGCAATTGCGGGCCAGTTAAAGGCCGGAGCTCCGGCAACGATTCCGTCAAAATCTTCAGGATAGCGTTGAGCTTCCATCATAGCCTGGCCGCCTCCACGGGAGCACCCCGTAAAATAGCTGTATTTCGGAGAATGCCCGTAATAACTGCCAATGATAGCTTTTGATACCTCAGCAGTGCGATGGATGGCAAGGTGACCAAAGTTTAATTGCCTTTCCATATTATTGAGTGCCCACTTCGCACCAATAGAGTTTTTATTATCATGGCCGGTGTCAGTACCCGAAGTGGCATAACCATCATTTACAGTTGAACTTGCCATATTTTGGATAGTTCCCACAAATCCGCCGCCGCCTCCCATTATATAAATTCCATTCCATTCATCCGGCAGAAGAAGTTCAAAATTTATTTCCTTTCCGATTACACCGGTTATTTTGCAATGGGAGGATCCCGATGAAATCGCTACTGCTTCAGATATCTTTACATCAGGGATTTTTAAATCTTTAAGCTTTTCACAGGGAATACATTTATCTGCAGGTGATTTGCCTTGGGCAATCAAATTACCAGGTAAGATAAATAACAGAACTGTAAGAATAAGGATCTGATTTTTCATATATGCTATTTTATGTTTTTATGTCAATCATATACCAAAGTTACACCTTTTCCAGGCCCAAATAAATCATTATCAATTAAACATTATTTCATTATCCCCATACTTACTTCATTGCCAAGAAGTTTTTCAAGAGGCAATTGAAAATTCATGCTTCTTCCAATTGCTGCAGCGTCATTTACAGTATACCCTTTATTTTTAATAAGCCAGGCCATGAAAAAATTTGTTGCTCTTATCGCACTATGGCAGTGAATTAATATTATTTGATCATTTCTCATGAGGCTTTGAAACGCCTCCAGCTTCTCAGGTGTGTAATCCTTTGAACCATCCACCGGGATTGAATAATACTCAAATCCTGATTTTTGAGCATATGCTTTTTCATCATATGCATATTCCGAATATTCAGTGTTTTCCTTTTCAGTACGCAGGTTAATAATCTTTATTACTCCCTTAGACCTGAGCCATTGCAGTGCTTCAAGAGTGGGTTGACCGCTGATATAAAAATTCTGATAGCGGTACAAATTTTTGAAATCTTTTATAACCTCAACACTTTTTCTAGTTCCGGTGTTCTCCTGCGCATTTAAATTGTATAACATGGAGAAACTGATAACGAAGAAATAAATAATTGGTTTCATAGTTCCTGTTTTTTTGTTAAAGATATACAATTGACAAATCTCAATTTGAAAATCATCAGCGACTATGGATTTTTGTGGATAATTCCTAAATGTCACCTTACCGGATTCAGGACTCCCGGTTTAATTGACGGGTCGCTTCTCTCTTCTGCCTCATGCCTGTCTCTGTTTCAGACAGGTCCAAAACCTATTCTGGCTTAAAAAAATCCATCTAGACCAATTATAATTACCTTTACTGACTGGAAATTTTTTGGCTGACACACACGAAGATGCTTATTAGATTCGCAAAATGAGTGAGGAGCATGAGCACAAAATTTATAACCAACGAGGAATTATATAAGCAGGCTATAGAGCCTGTAGCCCACGCAACCTCATTTGTGTGGATAGGCACAGCCGATATAAAGGATCTGCATGTGCACGACAAAGGAACAGTTCACTCCTTCCTGGCTGTCCTCGACAGGCTGGCAAAAAGGAAAGTAGCTATCCGCCTTCTGCATGCAAAGGAGCCCGGCCCCAACTTCAGAAAAAGCTTTGATAAATATCCCTTACTGTGGAAAAACATGGAGAGACAGCTTTGTCCAAGGGTTCATTTCAAGCATATCATTATTGACGGCAAATTTGCTTATTCAGGATCGGGAAATCTTACCGGGGCGGGTTTAGGCATTAAAAGCACAAATACCCGCAACTTCGAATCCGGATTTGTAACCACCGATCCAGGACTCGTAGAGGCAATCATGAACCAGTTTGACGATGTCTGGATGGGTAAGTACTGCAAAAGCTGCAGGCGGAAGGAATTCTGCCCCGACCCTATCTTATAAACAGTCACTCAGTCGTCATTAGATGGTCATTCAGTAGTCATTAGGTAGGCATTAGTGGTCATTAAGTGGTCATTCAATTGTTACAATTTAATGACTTTCGAAGCAATACTGACAATGAATGACATGCTAAGCAACTAGTGTCTCGGATCTATTGAAATTTCACTTCCGTCAAAAGGGAGATCAATGATCGGTCCTACAGTGAAACCTCCTTTGCGTGGGTTTGATAGCAGGTCATATTTTAACAACTCTTCAGCTTTTGCAAATTCGGGAAGCAATTCAGGTTCTTCTTTATAGGAGGGAGTCATTTTCATGGACATGGCTTTTACAACCATAGTCAACTTGTCACAATCAATCGAAATGATCAGAGGTTCTGCCTGGCTATCAGGATCATTTCCGAGTTTTTGCCAGTCAGCATAATTTATTGTGTTTTTACCATCCCCAATAAAGCCGTAAGCCAGGTCGCTAATATAAGAACCGAAAAGATTCTTATCTGATTTACTTGTTCCATTTGGAAAATGTATGGCGACCCTGTAGGCTCCGATAATATTCCCGTATACCCTGAAATACCTGTTCCATGCAGTTCCGCCTGTTCTCTCCAAGTCTCCGTTTGCAATGTCTACGGCATGATCTTCTCCGTTAAAAATCAGGTTTTGAAGAATCGCAACCTTTTCGGCATCGTGTATATGGAATCCATGTGCATTATCGATGCCGGCACCGTAATTAAAACGGTGTGTCTCATACATAATGTTGTTGTCAACGATATTGGGTCCCTGGTTGATCTCCAGAAAGATCTGCCCCCAGGTACAATCAAAATTTCTAAGACATACATTTTGGGTAATTCTTGTATTGTAAATCTCTCCATCAAGCCAGATTGATGACCCATAATATGTTGTAGCGATAACATTTCTGCGGATAAGTGAATTGACGGATCTGTGAATTTTAATGGCAGCATTTTCGCAATGTCCCGGTACGGGCATTGTACAGCACTCCCGGAATATATTGTCCTCGATAAGCAAATGTTCATTGCTCATGTTGTGCCATGCAGCCACTCCGCATACCCCGAAATGATGAATATAGTTATGTCTGATTATATGATAACCCTGGGCCTCACCCTTTCCATAGTACCACCACCCGCCTCCCAGGTCAATCCCTATCGTGTTGGCATAGCCGATTTCACAATCCTCAATTATCCAGTGATGACCGCCAAAAGAGCTGACAAGCCCTCTCTGTGGCCAGGGAATGGGCACTGGATTGGCAGCATGGAACATTTTAAATCCACTGATCTTTATGTAATTAAGATAGCGGTTTGACGGAGCAAAAACCTGCTCCCTCGTTGTTATTTCAAAGGTCAGTCCATTGGGATTTTTTTCTTTCTGTAAGCGGAGATGGATAGTCATTCCGTTTTCTTCCACCCAGAACAATCCATTGTCCTCTGGGTTGATATTTCCAAGATTTTCAAAATTGGAAACCTGCCTGAGTTTTTTCCCGTTCAGGAATATCATGCCCCGGCACAGCTCAAAATCTTTATTGTAACCCCATGCAGCATCCATCCGGCCATTTAAGAGACAAAACGGATTTGCTCCATCAAATTGCGATCCTTTCAAGGTAGCTTCGTATGTTACAAATTTTGTATTAAGCTCATTCCCGACATAACGGGTTCTTACCCATTCCGGTCTCCATTCATCTGAACCTTTTATTACCACCTCTTCATCCTTTGCGGCATAATACCATATCATCCTATCGGGTCCATTGCCTCCATTTTCAGGCTTCACCCATTCGCGGTAGATCCCTTTATGCACTTCTACTGCGTCTCCTGCAACCAATATGGATGCAGCCTTTGAGATTGTCTTAAATGGGGAGTTTGCGCTGCCATCATTTTCATCAGAAGCATTACTGGCATTCTGTGCAACATGATAGACCTTTTGAGGATGAAAATCCTGCTCCCAGGTATCAAAATCCTGACCCAATGGGAGTTTCATAATAATAAAATCCTTCAGGTTATCTGAGGATCCCTTCCCGGGCTTACTCTTCTGAATAAATTGTTGCGGATATCCGGAGATATCAAATAAGGATATTTCAAGGAAAAGAAGGAGAGCGATGCCGCGATTCAATGTCGCATGGCTGAATAGATATTTTCTTTTCATTAAACGTGTCTTATATTCACTGTCAACAGGCAGTCTGCTTAAGATCACCTTTCAATATTAGTCCGGGTATGCCGGCAATTCGATTGAAAGGTCCATTTAATCCTACGGATAAGTGTTACAGCCCTGTCAAAAGGCAGGAGATGGTATTACCTTATAATAGTCTAATATGATCGTTTCCCGGTTCCCTATTTTGTTATTTCTACAACTGCATATTTTGATAGTTTCCAGAACTGAGCCGGATCTTTTATCTCGATAGTTTCAATTTTGTTGTCCTTATCACGTATAAACTGGTAGGAACTGGCGGCATGTTCGGAAATAAGCTTGGCTTTCTTTGCATTCACAGGTATCGATTTGGTCTTCGTCATGTCGATCTGTACAAAAGCTGAGTCGGACAAGCTGGTGGACAAAGTTTTCGTTTTACCCAGACCGATGAAACCTCCTTTTTTGGTTAAAAGCCCTTTCGCCTTAAGCTGCTTCGTAGTTCCGCAGGCATAGAAGGCTTTATTGATTTCGTTGGTCTGTTTGGTCATTACCTCCTCATTCTGAACAATGGTATTCTTCAATGTGGAGTTTTGAACATTAAGCTGATCGATCTCGAAGTTCTTGCTGACAAGAGAGGTCTTCAGCTCCGAAATTTCACTTTCACTTTGTTTCACAGTTGCCTCCAGCTCGGCGATTTTAGTTTGCAGAGCCTTGATTGTTCCGCCTGACTTTTGCAGCTGGGCTGTAAGCGAGGCAATTTTCTGTTTATTGGCTTCAAGCAGCGAATTTATATATTGAATATCATCGAGAACCATCTGTCGCTTGTCTTTTGATAATTCATTATTCGAAGAATTCATCGTGATGATATGTTCTTTATCTTTTATCATCGCGATATTTTTTTCAATTTCGTCGAAAGTAGTTATCCATTCTCCGATCACCGAATCACGTTCAGTTATCTTGTCTGTCATTGAATTCTTCTGTGTCTCCATCTGGTTAAGCAGCATAGTATGGTCGCGGCGATAGATGGAGTAAAAGATTATCGCAATTACTACCAGGATTATTCCTCCGATAATGGAAGTTCTTACAACACCTTTTTTGTAATCTTCTTTTCCGGATTTGTTTGCATTGGCACCGAAAGCTGTTCCGGTTTTCCCGGATCCGTAATTGTCATTTACCGGCTTTGGATCGATGTTTTCATCAATTTTCATCTGATTTCCTCCTTAATTTATTATGTTAATGACCTCTTTGTATTTGTCAGTCTGTGATTTGCAAATGTACGAAAAGTAGCCGTGATCAGAATCCGATTAATCAACAGCCAGCTACTCCGGCCATGCAGTTTATTCATTTTCAGGCGTTTCCGGTTTGAAAAGTTTTTGCCAATCCTGATTTGCCCAGTCAATAACATCACCCGTTTTTTGTGTAAGCCTGCCCTTGTTGTCTATCCAGCCTTCCCAGAAGAAGTATTCAGGATCTTTCCCCTCGGGCGGCTTTTTGGTGACTACATGCCCCCTTAATGCTATTCGTCCGTCATCCAGCGCTTTGATATAAGCAATAACGGGATTATTCATTATATCGTATTCCCCGATCATTTTATCCCAGATAATGGTTCCTTTCTTATCGAGGTGGACAATGCGCTCACATCCGCCTCTGTATTTCTTTGTATTGTATGATAAGAGGAATACATAAAAACTTCCGGTAATATCCTGCACAACACTTTGAGTTTCAATTTCGTCAAATTGCGGTCTTATGGCCTGTTTCCATTCCTCCCGGCTGTTTTTATCAAGTTTTACTATCAGCCCGTAGGTACCGGTGCTATCACCGGATCCTCCGAAAAAGGCTGCTCCCCCGTCTGAGGTGACAATAACTGGAGCACCGTATCCCTTATGGCCTGTAAACTGTTCGTGATACTCATAAGAGCCAAGCTTATAGGAATAAAAGGCCTTTTTCGCCTCATCTATTGATAACTGTCCGAAGGCCAGTGAGCTGCCAAGGGAAAGAAGAAGAAATAAATATTTCATGATAAAGAAGTTAAGATTAATAGTCTGTATAGTGTGACATATTGAAAAAGGGATTCATTTTTCTAAAATATTGCCACTTTTGTACTCAAAGCTAATTAAAATGTGCGGATATACCATTTACCCTTTTTCCTTCCCGTTTGTTTAACATATTTGTCAAAATTAACCTTAAACGTATCCGCAATGGGAGTATTAATGCAAGCCTTCTACTGGAATTGCCCGGTAATATCCAATAATGAGTACAAATGGTGGAATGCGATCAGACATGAGATTCCGAATTTACGGTCGGCCGGTATCACAGCTTTATGGCTCCCTCCGGCATGCAAGGCAAAGGATGTAGTAAGCATGGGTTACGACCCCTTTGATTTTTATGATCTGGGCGAATATCTCCAGAATCACCATACCAGGAAAGAGACCTGGTTTGGGTCAAAGGAAGAATTGCTGGATCTGATCCATACGGCACACGGCTCAGGCATACAGGTACTTGCCGACCTGGTTATCAATCAGTGCAGTGGCGGTGACCTGGAGTCAAATCCCTATACAGGAGATAAGTGGTATACTTCTTTCAAACCGGCCAGCAATAAGTTCAGGAGGAACTATGAATGTTTTCATCCTTCAAAATATGAATCCGATGACGGATCGGTCTTCCCAGGTTTTACCCGGACCGACTTATGTCACCGTAATCCTTATGTATATGGGGAAGTTATGGAATATTGCAGATGGCTTATCGAAGATGTTGGCTTTGACGGCTTCAGGTTCGATTGTGCGAAAGGTTATGGAGGCTGGATGATAAAGTCTATCCAGGAATACAGGTACAAATATTCAGTTAATGACAGGAAACATTATAAGCCATTCGGCGTCGGAGAACTGTGGGAGGAGAGGGACCAGCCTGTCGAGAGCTGGCTGGATGAGGTAAACTACAATTCTGACAATCCTGCTTCAGCTTTTGATTTTGTGCTCAGACAAAGGCTGCATAATTTGTGCACGGATAAGCAATTCAGCCTGAGAGAGCTGACAGACTGGGACAGTACTCTTCTGAACAGACCTTTTGAAGCGGTTACATTTGTTGAGAATCATGATACCTGCTCACCGCACCCGGATGTGGCCGATAAGGAGATCTTTACAGATAAGATGCTCGCATATTCATTCATCCTGACACATCCGGGTTATCCATGCATCTTCTGGAGGGATTATTTCGATTTTAACCTTGCCCAGAAAGGGAACAAGAGTGGCATAGATGCTTTAATATTGGCTCATGAACATTACGCAGGCGGAAAATCAGCTGTTCTGTATGCCGATGATGATATCTATATTCTCCAGCGTGAAGGTTATGACAATCAGAAGGGACTTGTTTATGTATTAAATAAAACCGAAGGAAGCTGGAATGGAAAGCATATTCAGACACTTTGGAAGAATACAAAATTTACCCCGTGCGCATGGAGGGGGAAAGATGACCTGAATACTCCTCAGACAATCTTTACTGATGATAACTCCTGTGGCGATTTCTGGGCTCCGCCAAGAGGATATGCTGTTTATGTGCCGGAGAGGTAGATTATGTCATTCAGTAGTCATTCAGTAGTCATTAATGACGCTCCCGATTCATCGGGATAAACTCCGGCTAAATGACTGCATATTACAGCTGTATTCCATTGACCACAAGACAGCAAGACCGCAAGACAATTTTCCTATCTTTGAAAGGTCATATAATAACTGCATGAATTTTAATCTTAAAGGATTTCTCTACAACCTTTTAATCGATCCCCATCTGGCAGGTGTAAGGGCTTCTGTCGTTGCAAAAACGGATAGAGCTCTAAGAGTTGTAGAAATAGCATGCGGCACCGGTTCTCTGGCTCTTGATCTGGCGGATAAAGTAAATGAGGTAATTGCGATAGACCTCGATCAGGACCTTATTTCCTACGCTGCGAAACGAGCAAAAAAAAGAGCAGTCAGGAATATTCATTTTTATACAATGGATGCATCTGACCTTTCAATATACTCCGACAAACAGTTTGACATAGCCGTAACCTCTTTGTCAGTGCACCAGTTTGAAGCTCAGCTTGCCGTTAAAGTTCTCTCCGAGATGAAACGGGTTGCCTCAAAGGTAATAATCGCAGATTATAACTATCCGCTGCCGGAAAACCTCTACGGCAAAGTAGCCTCAGCAATTGAAAGAATGGCAGGGGGCGATCATTACCGTAACTTCAGAAGCTATATGAAATCGGGAGGACTGAAATACTTCACTTCCAAAGCAGGTCTCGGGATCAAATCAACCCGGATCCGTGGAAGAGGGGTCTTTCTGATAACGATATGCATCTGAATTTTCTTTTTGAAGATTTAACTTCGGGTTAATTATTAACACAAATTAATATGAAGCAACTGTTAACGTTTATAATTATCGCGGTGACACTAAATACTGGTAATGCGGGTTTTTCTCAACCCGGTAATTCAACTTCCGGTACAGAAGGAAACACAGTGACTCCTGCCACTGTCTGCTATTTATCTGCTCAGGGGGCGATATCCGATGCCGAAATCGGCATGAACAGCGTAAAATTCGGTACGGATAATACCTCCGTAATTCAGTCGGTTCTTGATAAGGCCAGAAACTCGCCAATAACTGTATACTGGGATGGCAAATATTCGGTTACTGGATTGAGAATCCACAGCAATACAACAATAATTGCAAATGCTGGTTGCGGTGCCATCCTGAGAAATCATTCCGATAAATCGATTTTCGTTAATTCAGGTGAGACATTTGGTTCCAAAAAAGATTCGAATATTGTCATTAACGGAGGAATATGGAATGGAAACTATTACAATCCTGAAATAACGCGGGGTGCACAGAGTAAAGGTGACAGCATAAGCGGACTCGTCGCCTGTTTCAGATTTTACGGTGTGGATAACCTTATTGTCCGGGATGCCATTCTCTATAAGCCTGCAACATATGCACTGGCGGCGGCGAATGTGACGCATGTGCTGTATGAGAATATTATTGTCGATGTTGGTCCGGATCCATTAATTAACAATGATGGTCTGCATATTGACGGAAATTCGCAATATGGCGTTATAAGACACTGCATTATCAATACCCATGATGACGGGATAGGACTGAATGCCGATGATCTTTACCTTTACTGGTACAACGGGAAAAATGACAGGAAGGGAAGATCAACCAGCGGCTTGTTTTATTCTGAGGCTGCGGCAGGACCTATTTCAGATATACTGATAGATGATATCACATTTAACAGTTCGCTTTTCGGCATAAGAATATTGAGCGGGAAAAGCAGGGTTGACCGGATAACCGTACGGAATATTAAAGGATATACCAGGGGATATGCCATGGTTATAGATAATTACCAGCATAATCCTGAAATTGTATCGTATGCAGGCCCCGGAAATATAGGAACGGTGAATGTGGAGGATTTTGATGTTTCCATCTACCCTGGTCCGGAAAATATGCCCAATGAGAGTTGCATCAATGTAAGTACGAACGTCGAACAGTTAATCCTGAAAAACATAAAGAGAAAACATTTTTCAGCACTTGAGCCAACCATTTTCATAAGAGGGAAGAATACAGTTATCGGTTGTCTCGATCTGGATGGATATTACAGTCTTGATACAACCATGAATTCCGCTATTCCGCATATCCTAGCAGACGGCGCTTCAATCAATCAGTTCAGCATTTCCAATGTATCAATAAGCAGAACACAAAAAGACCCTGCAGATGAGAGTGTTTTACTTCTGACCCGGAATGGCAGCACTATTAATTCCTTACAACTCAACAGGATTAATACTGATGGAATAGCTTCATTGATTTACAGTTCTTCAGGGAAACTGAATATTATAAATGCTTCAAATGTTATCCATACCAATTCTCATGGCCATGTCCCATTTTATCTGGATAATGAGCATAACAGTGTCGAAGCATTAACCCTCTCAAATTTCTTTGGCTTCGTTCCCGTTACAGCAGGAAAAAGCAAGATACTAATAAAAAAAGGGGATGCATTTTAAGGCTATGCTGCAATCTGACTTGTACTTTTAAATTTCAGTTTCATGACTTGTCAGAATTGTCAGGAGAATGAATTGATTTTTTTCTATTCTTTGTAATTATATTCTCTTAACTGCAAATGCTGGAAAAACGTAAAAGTAACTTATTCGTACTGCTGGCCGGGTTTTTCATAACCAATGCTGTCATGGGTGAAATGATTGGGAGTAAGCTCATCCAGTTAGGGCCATTTCTTTTAAGTATGGGTATAGTTCCATGGCCGGTTGTATTTCTGGGCACTGATCTGATTAATGAATACTATGGGAGGGATCGCGTCAGACAACTGACTTTCTTAACAGCAGTATTTATTTCCTATGCTTTTGTTTTGCTTTACCTTAGCATGCAATTCAATTCCTCGCCTGTTTCTCCGGTATCAAGTGAAGTATTTAACAAAGTCTTTGGCCAAAGCATGTGGATTATCGTAGGCAGCCTTGCCGCTTTTTTAAGTTCGCAACTTGTCGATGTTGTAATATTCTGGGCTATACGCAGCAGAACAGGCAAAAAGTGGCTCTGGTTAAGGGCTACAGGCTCAACCATAGTATCGCAGGTGATTGATACTTTTGTTGTAGCAGGGATAGCCTTCTGGCTTCCGGGTAAAATTTCATTCGCAAATTATCTTAGCCTCTCCGTGAGTGGATATATTGCGAAATTACTCATAGCAATCGGACTTACACCTTTTATATATCTGGGCCATTATGCAATTGACAGATATCTTTACAGGGACCTTCCTGAAGAGGCAAGTGACAGGCATTGATATAATTAAATCTTAGCCTGAGTTAATAACAGTCCGCGATTCTGTATTAGGGTACAGCCTTTTGAACATTAATGACGGCCCGCAGGGCCTTATGACCAGCCTCCTCCATCAACTTCGCTGAATCTGCAGTGGTCACGGCAGGTGCAGGCTTGTTTTGCGCATCCGGAGGATAAGGCAGCCGGGGAAAATAAACAACAATGTACTCCTTCCCAAAATACTGTCCGATATTCCAGTTTGAGCTATTATCGGCAGTCGCCTGAAATTCAGGAATTTTATCGCCGATGTTCAGAATCTTTTGTCGGTATAGTGTAAGTGACGTAATGATAATAATTGAAAATGCCGTTAAATTTGTCTTCATAGCTGAGGCATTCAAATTAATTAATGCAAAGATTCAATAACCTCATTAAATCACGTTTGTGAAAATCCTTCCTGCTGATTTAAGCTATCCAATCCTTCAGTGTAAATTTTATTCTGATATGACAAAATGGCTGTAATGATCGCATAATCATGTCATTATGACATTTTTAATTGATTTTCAATATTTTGATTTTCAAAATATTTCTGAATAGTCTGGCTTAAGGATGCCTAATTTATCATTTGGTATTTTTTTTGAAATTGGCTATTCGTCAGATAAAATAATGTTTAACTAAAGAATGGAGGAAAAAGCTATGGCACTCGTAAGATTTACAAGTCAGCAACCGTCGCTGTTCGACCGTTTTTTCAATAATGATTTATTTGACTGGTCGGCCAGCAATTATTCAAACACAAATACTACGCTGCCTTCTGTAAACATAAAAGAAAGTTCAGATGACTTTGAAGTTGAGGTGGCAGCTCCCGGCTTCACAAAAAATGACTTCAGGATTGAGCTGAATCATGATCTTCTGACAATCTCATCAGACAAGGAGATAGAAAATGAGACCAAGGATGGTCAGATATTCTCACTTCGGGAGTTCAGCTATCAGTCATTCAGCAGGTCTTTTACATTGCCCAATACCGCTGACAGCGAGAAGATTGGAGCAAAATATGAAAACGGAATTCTGAGAATTGTAATTCCAAAGAAAGAAGAAGCAAGACCAAAGCCTGCCAGGCAGATATCTATATCATAATTTCTGTCCCAGCTGATGAAACAAAATGTTGAACTTATTAAAAAGGAGGTAATTATGTCGCTGATTAAAAGAAATGAAAATTATCCGGCATGGTCGAACTTCTTTAATGATTTTTTTGATCGTGACTGGATGGACTGGACAACACGGAACTTTTCGGATACCAATACAACTCTTCCTTCAGTAAACATTATTGAAGGATCGGATAGCTATGAAGTTGAATTGGCAGCACCGGGTCTGGAAAAGAAGGATTTCAATATTGAACTGAACCATGGAGTGCTGAAAATTTCTTCCGAAAAGAAGACTGAAAATGAAACGAAGAAGGGGAAGAAGTTTACCAGGAGGGAGTACAGCTATCAATCCTTCAGCCGTTCATTTACAATGCCTCATACTGCTGAGAGTGAAAAGATCTCTGCAAAATATGAGAATGGCATTTTAAAAGTGGTCATACCAAAAAAGGAAGATGCCAAAACCAAACCTGTCAGGACCATAGAAATAAAGTAAAAAGTTACATGGTTGTCCGCATGCAGGGGAAGCCTTTACGCTTTCCCTTTCATTTTTCGTTAAGGCTCCTGCTTCCTTTATCCGGCATAAACGAACTCCCGGACAGATAATTTTCAATAATTGGTTTTTGTCTGAATGCGGGATTTTGGTAACGAACAAAATCCGGGGAAAGATGTTAATGAATTTTGATAGCCATTTTAAATGGTACTTCCCTATGATGTAAAGATCTTTTACCATGGCATTTCATTATAGTGTCAGTTTGAATAAGTGCAGATATGGAATTGGGAACAGGGATAAGAGGAAGCTTATTAAAATACGGACCAGCTATTTTGATGAAATGGATTTTCCTTATTTGCATATCTTCCGGTTTGCATGCCCAGAATGCTCAGGGAATTGACTCTGACAGCCTTTCGGTTGACGACTGCATCAGGTATGCCATGCAAAACCAGCCCCTGGTAAAGCAGCTGAAACTTAATGAGGCAATTACCAGTCAGGATATAAAGATTGCGCTTTCCGACTGGCTTCCTCAAATCAATTCCACGGCCGGTGTTCAGCGTTATCTGAGGCAGCCGGTTTCCATTTTTCCCAACTTTTCAGATCCTTCAGGACCTAAAGTCCAGGTTACCACCGGTGTTCTGAACAATTCTCTTCTATCCTTTACAGCAACTCAGAACCTGTTTAATAATGAAGTCTATCTTGCAGGACGAACGGCAAAAAGCTACCGCCTTCAGTCGGAGCAGACTTCCCGCAGTGCCGTCATAGAACTGGTTGTCGAAATACATAAAGCTTTCTATGATGTTCTTCTGTCGCATAAACAGCTGGAACTGATAGTTGACCAGATAGGACGTTTATCAAAAAGCCTGAAAGATGCCTATTCACAGTACAAAAACGGTGCAACTGATGTAATTGATTATAAAAGAGCGACAATTGCCCTTAACAATGCAATGTCGCAGGAAAAAAGTGCACAGGAAGCGATAAATGTGAAGAGCAGTTACCTGAAACAACTGATGGGTTTCCCGAATGCTAAAAATCTGATATTAAAGACGGATTTAAGTTCTATGGAAAGGGATGTCATGCTTGATACCCTGGAGCCCTTTAATGTTTATGACAGAATTGAATATCAGCTTATTCAGACCAATCTCAGCCTGCAGAAAGCGAACATTGAGTATAACAAGCTAAGCCTTCTTCCTTCTCTTTCCGCCTTTGCCAACTATAATATATCTTATCAGAGCGATGAGGTTAGCCAGCTGTACAAGCGCAATTATCCATATTCTATTGTAGGGCTTACTTTGTCTTTCCCTGTATTCCAGGGTACGAAAAGGATCCACACTATTAAGAAAGCCAATATGCAGTATGAAAGGCTTGCCCTGGATACTCTCAGCACCAGGGATGAAATGAATACCCAGTATGTGAGTGCCATGGCCTCTTATAAAAGCAATTATGCCACTTACAATCTGACAAGACAGAATATTGAGATTGCACAGGATATTTACAATACTTTGAAGCTGCAATATAATCAGGGTATTAAAAGCTACCTCGAGGTTATAATATCCGAAACCGACCTGATGTCGGCCAGGATAAATAATCTGAATGCTCTGTTTATGTTGATGTTCAGCAAAATAGATGTGCAGCGGGCTTTGGGGAAAATATCAGTTGACTATTAAAATAAGATCTGTTGTCATGAGCAATAATAAAATAATATTTATGGTGATGATCTGCTGCCTGAGCATCTCATCCCAGTCATGCAAGAAGAAAAGTACCGGGAATAAAGGCGGAGATCCGGTACCTGTGGTTGAATACTCCGTTGGATTGCGGAAGGTTAGCTACTATGATTCATATCCGGGAACTGTGATTGCTTTAAATGAAGTAGAGCTTCACAGCCAGGTGAGCGGATTCATTACCGGCATTTTTTTCAGGGAGGGATCACAGGTTACAAAGGGCCAGAAGCTGTATGAAATCGACAGGAGAAAATACCAGGCAGCTTTTGAGCAGGCAAAGGCTAACGCCGATATTGCAGCAGCCAACCTTCAGAAGGCTCAGCGCGATGAAGAGAGATATACTGCACTGAACGAACAAAATGCAATCGCAAAGCAGATCTATGACGATGCGGCAACAAATCTTCAAAATGCAAAAACGCAGTTAATTTCAGCAAAAGCGGCTCTTATGAATGCCGAAGCGGATTTTAACTATTCTGTAATAACCGCTCCCTTCACAGGAACCATCGGCTTCTCGATGGTCAAGCCGGGAACATTTGTAAATGCAGGACAGACATCGCTAAATACGATATCATCGGACGATCCGATAGGGGTTGATTTCATTATTAATGAGAAGCTGCTTCCCTGGTTCATCTCGCTGCAGAAAAGTCAAGCCAGTGTGAAGGATTCCACATTCAGGATCGGCCTTCCTGATAATTCCGATTATCCTGCTCCGGGGCAGCTAAGTGTGATCGACAGGGGGGTTGATCCTCAGACAGGCACAATAAGAATCAGACTGGTTGTTCCGAACCACGAAAGAAGCCTTAGAACGGGCATGAACTGCAGGGTCAAAGTTCTGGGAGGAAACTCCGGAGAACAGCTTGTAATACCATATAAATCAGTGATTGAGCAGATGGGGGAATACTTCGTTTATATGATCGACAGCATGAAAGTCAAACAGGTAAAAATTGAGCTTGGCTCGAATCTGGGTGACATGATAGTAGTTAATAAGGGATTACGCCCGGGCGACAAAATTGTTCTGGAAGGGATTCAGAAAGTACATCATGGGTCGGTGGTTCAGACAGCAAGCCTGATAGGAAAACAAGACACCGTGAAGAGATAGATTCAAAGGAAACAGACAGCCATGATTGCAAAGCTTTTTATAAACCGGCCCAATACTGCCATAGTAATTTCTTTGATAATTATTATCCTGGGAATCGTTTCTATCGTGAGCTTGCCTGTAAGCCAATACCCTGACATTACGCCGCCGGTTGTTCAGGTTTCCGCTAACTATATCGGAGCCGATGCCCAGACTGTGGAACAGACTGTGGCAACTCCCATTGAATCACAGGTAAATGGTGTGCCCGGAATGGCTTATATGCAATCCAACAGTACCAGCAATGGGAACATGGGCCTGAATATCACATTCGATATCGGGACCAATGTAAATATTGCAGCGCTTGATGTTGAAAACAGGGTGAATGTGGCAATGCCCACTCTTCCCAATGAGGTCAAGAATCTGGGAGTAACTGTAAGAAAAAGAACTCCGAGTATCTTAATGGTTGTCGCCATTTTTTCTCCAAAAGAGACGCATGATATTAAGTTTGTCGATAATTACACCAACATTTTTGTAAGGGATGCCCTTCTCAGGGTGAAAGGTGTGGGAGATGTTTTCACCCGTGCTGACGATTTCAGCATGAGAATCTGGCTTAATCCTGAAAAAATGGCACATCTTGGACTCACACCGGGTGACGTGATACAGGCCATACAGGAACAGAATGTGCAGGTGGCTGCCGGAATAGTCGGTTCAACGCCTCAGTCGGCAACCCAGCCGTTTGAATATACTGCATTTGTTGAAGGTAGGCTTGCCTCGCAAAAAGCTTTCGGGGATATTATTGTAAAAACAAAAACCAGCGACGGATCACTGGTTTACCTTAAGGATGTTGCCAGGATTGAGCTTGGGAAATTCAATTATTCTGGCGGATCATTTGTGGATGGCAGGATATCATCATTTCTTCTGGTCTTCCAGCTGCCCGGGAGCAATGCAATGCAAACAGCGGAGGGCGTTTATAGAGAAATGGATAAGCTGAGTAAATCCTTCCCTCCCGATATGGCTTACAACGTGCCTTTCGAAGCCGTTTCAGTCGTTAAGGTATCCATTCAGGAGGTAGTCAAGACTCTTTCAATGGCATTGCTGCTGGTGGTGCTGGTGGTTTTTGTGTTTCTTCAAAGCTGGAGAGCTACAATAATCCCCATTCTTGCAATACCGGTATCCATAATCGGGACATTCATGTTTTTTGCGCCGCTTGGCTTCTCGATCAATACGTTAACCCTATTCGGACTTGTGATGGCGATAGGTATAGTGGTGGATGATGCAATCATTGTTGTTGAGGCTATACAGCACTACATTGACGATAAGAAGCTTACGCCAAAGGAGGCTGCCTATATGGCAATGCAGGACATTTCCGGTCCGGTAATAGCCATAGCGTTAATTCTAGCTGCTGTATTCGTGCCTGTAGGATTCATCCCCGGCATTGTGGGCAAGCTTTACCAGCAGTTTGCGATCACTATTGCGATTTCGGTTTTGCTTTCAGCCTTTGTTGCATTAACTCTGACTCCGGCTCTCAGCTCCATCATGCTTGTTCCCAGAACCGAAACAAACAGGGGCATACTGAACAGGTTTTTTACCTTCTTTAACCGGGTTTTCGATACCAGCCTGAATATCTATTCATCCAGCGTAAAGAGGGTCATTCACTATGCCAGGTATGTTGTAATACTTCTGGTACTGGTAGTTTTCGGCACTCTGGTCTTATTCAAAAATAAGCCTACCAGTTTTATACCAACCGAAGACAACGGGCGCATATATATAACATTTGAACTGCCCGAGGCCTCATCGACTGCAAGAACAGTCGATGTGCTGCGGAAAGTGATGAAGACACTTGATGAGGTCCCGGGTGTAGGCCACTATGCAGCACTGGCAGGACTGAATGTCATTACATTTACTGTGAAATCAAACAGCGGTACTGTGTTCTGTCAGCTTAAGCCGTGGGATGAGAGGAAGGACAAGTCGCAGCAGCTTGAGGGACTGATTGCCGAGCTGAATAAAAGATTCTCGGCAATAAAAGAAGCAAGAATCATTGTTATCGCTCCGCCTGCAATACCAGGGCTCGGCAGCACAGGCGGCTTCAGCTTTATATTGCAGCAGCGGGAAAGTACGGATGATATAAAGGGATTTCAGAATGTGGTGAGGAATTTCATGATCGAGGCTAACAAGAGGCCCGAGATCGGAAGCGCGTTTACCTTCTTCACCGCAAACACTCCTGGATATAAGATTACCGTCGACAGGGAGAAGTGCAAAAAGCTGGGAGTAAGATTATCAGATGTCTTCAATGCACTTCAGACTTACATGGGCAGCATTTATATCAATGATTTTACTCTTTATGGACGTAATTTCCGGGTTATGGCCCAGGCAGATACCACTTACAGGGACAAAATAACTGCAATTGACAACTATTATGTCCGCAACAGTAAAGGTAGCATGCTGCCATTGAATACATTTGTCAGCTACAAGATCATAGAAAGTGCTCCTCTTATCTCGCACTATAACCTTTACCGTTCAACTGAATTTGACGGGGAGGCTGCCAAAGGCTATAGCAGCGGTCAGGCTATTGAAGCTCTGAGAGAGACAGCCGCAGCTGTACTGCCTGTCGGATACGGGTATGAATTTACAGGATTAAGCCATGAGGAGATAGAGGCAGGATCAAAATCTATACTGATCTTCTCGATATCGATCCTGTTCGTATTCCTCTTTCTTACAGCACTCTATGAAAGCTGGTCAGTTCCATTCTCTATACTGCTTGCGGTTCCGCTCGGAGCTTTCGGTGCAATTCTGGCCCTTACCCTTGTTCCAAAGCTAAGCGATAACGTATATGCACAGATTGGATTAATAACTCTCATCGGTCTTGCAGCTAAAAATGCTATTCTGATTGTGGAATTTGCAAAAAAGAGGGTTGATTCGGGCATGGATCTGATCAAAGCCACGCTTGAGGCCATACAGCTGCGATTACGTCCGATCCTTATGACATCGCTGGCATTCGTTTTCGGGATCTCTCCCCTGATCTTTGCCACAGGAGCAGGGGCTGTTGCAAGACAGACTATTGGATGGACTGTGCTAGGCGGAATGCTGGCTGCTACTTTTATTGGTATTTTCATGGTTCCGGTGCTGTTCGTTGTGATAACCAGGGTGGCATATGGTGCAAAAAAGCTTGAAGAGCTGAGGAAAAATTACCACAACGGCGAATATCATGTCTAAAAAACTACATTTGAATAAACCCATTCTCGGATACTTACCATTTTGGGGAAGCCCTACAGCTATGTAATACTTTGCGACAATAACTTGCTTAGTTCTTCAAGGTCCACTGAGTTGGGAAAGAATTTTCCGTACCATCTTATGCATCGGTTGGCGTTAAGAGGCAAGCCAACAACAGGAATACCGTTTTTGCTGCAGGTTCTCATGCCGTTTATAAGCTCAGGGATGCAGGCAATGCCCAGGACCGCCAGGCTTTTTTTCTCATTAAGAGTCTCTTTTGCCAGCTTTTGCAGGCTTCCGCTCTGCCAGATATAGGGTTCAATATCATTCGCTTTCAGAATCCTGCTTATATGATTCTGATAGCAGCCCGCTGAGCAATGGAGGCACTGATAATCAAATCCCTTCTTTTCAGACCTGCAGTCAACAGCAAAATCCTGAAGGCAATAGGGCAGGAGGGCAACCTTCCTGCCGGACCTTTTGAATTCCGCTGTATTGAGCCTGTTTGTGAGCTCCGCTTCCAGCATGTATAAATGATACTGCTCTCTTGACGTTGCGATCCTTCTGTCCCACATTTTTGACAGCGGAATATGCTTCAGGTGCTCTTTTGCACTTGTCGTGTATTTATTCAGGCAAGGATCAATCAGGTTCAGTATTTCATCCGTCAGGCTGCCATCCTTTTTTTTCTTAAGAGCTCTCCGGAGAGACCTTTTTCTCGCTGAAAACCGCTGAAGCTTTTTTATCAGGTTACATGTATCGGCTTCCATTGACGAAACCCTGTCAGCAAGATCTCTGATGGTTTTGTAATACTCACCGGTAGAATCAGAATTGCCGAACAGAGTATAGGTCTTTCCTTCAATATGGCTGTATTCAGGCATCTCAGCTTACACTCCTGGTTGGATTGTAAATATATGAATAGTATTATTTATATCGTACCTTTAATAGTTGTATCATAGGTACAAAACATTGAATAATTGGGGTAACACTATGGCAAAAGTCCCTGTGACCCGTAATTCAGTTCTAGGTATTGACATTGGCTCAGTATCACTCCATGTAGTTCAGATGGATAACGGCGGAAAGATATTACGCCGTTTCAGTCAGGTTCATAAGGGTAATATCGGGGCTGCTTTTGCTGAGGCAGGAGGACTATTTGATCTGTCCGGGGTATATGCTGTTGCATGCAATTCATCCTCAACCTGTTTAAACAAAAAGCTGGTTCATTCTTATAATGCTCAGGTCGCGATTATGGCTGCTGCATTGCATTTTTATCCCGAAGCCAGGTCAGTCCTGCACATTGGTGCGGAGAAATTCATGCTCATTAAATTTGATTCTGATGGCAATTACAGATCTTCCAGGATCAATTCGTCCTGCGCTGCCGGAACGGGCAGCTTTCTCGATCAGCAGGCATTAAGGCTAAACCTTTCGGGAATTGAGGATCTTTGCGAAAGGGCATTGAAGAATACAGAGGAAATACCCGGCATAGCATCGCGTTGTGCAGTATTTTCGAAAACAGATATTATTCATGCTCAGCAGAGAGGCTTTTCTGTCAATGCGATTTGCAACAGCCTGTGCAAAGGACTTGCTGAAAATATAATTAATACAGTTTTTAACAGGGAGCAGCCTTCAATTCCGATACTGCTGACAGGTGGTGTTTCAAGGAATCTGGTCGTGCAAGGTTATTTGGAGAATCAGTTAAAAACCAAATTTCTAAATCATGAGGATTCTCATCTTTTCGGGGCAATCGGTGCAGGACTTTTATTACAAAGAGAGAGGCCCGGCATTATTCCGCTGAAAATAGAATCTTTTCAGGAGATAATGATTCAATCAGTCAGTGAAAAACAGTATTTTCATCAACCCCTGTCGTTAAGCCTGAGCAAATATCCTGATTTCTCCTGTGAGGAATCATATCATTTCAGGCCTGAGATTTCAGGACATCCCGCTGAAATTGAAGTTGATATCTATTCGGAACTATCTTTTGATACTGTCAGCAGTTTATATGCAGGTATTGATATTGGTTCAACAAGTACGAAGGCTATTTTAATCGATAAAGCAAAAAAACCTGTCGCCGGTTTTTATACATATACCGTCGGGAAGCCATTATCTGCCGTAAAATCCATATTGGAAGCCATTGATAATATCCTCAGCCGGAACAAAATGAAGTTTTTATTGGCAGGAGTTGGCACTACCGGTTCAGGAAGAAAGTTTATCGGGAAGATCCTGAATGCCGATCTGGTTATAGATGAGATCACCTCCCATGCACGTGCGGCATTTGAGCTGAATCCTGCTACTGATACTATAATTGAGATAGGCGGCCAGGATGCCAAGTTCACCCTGATGCATAACGGCAGCGTGACATTCTCTCAGATGAACAGTGTCTGTGCTGCAGGCACAGGAAGCTTTCTGCAGGTGCAGGCTGAAAAGCTTGGCTGCGCGGTCTCTGATTATGCACGGATGGTTGAAAATGTTTCTGCGCCAATGGCGAGCGACCGATGTGCAGTATTTATGGAACGTGATATCAGCCAGTTGCTGAATACCGGTTATACTGTTAATGAAATACTGGCAACATCTCTGCATTCAGTTACCGAGAACTATTTGCAGAAGGTTGCTGCGGAAGGCTCTATTGGCAATAATATCTGTTTTCAGGGAGCTACAGCGAGGAACAAGCCGCTGATTGCAGCTTTTGAACAGAGACTGCAGAAA
>Ga0208980_10000101_pt1 | contig 40709 bp, 62 predicted proteins | sample WetSurMetagenome_3_FD_187993 | JGI IMG/M metagenome (GOLD analysis project Ga0208980, IMG submission 187993) | Wetland microbial communities from Twitchell Island in the Sacramento Delta, sample from surface sediment Aug2011 Site A1 Bulk (version 2) | ecosystem: Environmental > Aquatic > Marine...
GGTTCTCCGGTATGATTAGAAACAATGGAATCTAAAATATCTTTTTCTTCAAGACTTATTTCCAACTTAAACCAAATGGTGGCCTGATCGGAAAAATAATCAATATGGTCTAATGCAATGGTTATAGCACTTGATCTTATTTCTTGAGTTAAACGGTTTATATCTAGTGGTGATTTTGTATAAATATAATTGATCATGTTCCTAGCCTTATCAAAAGTAATGACCTTTGATTGATAGTAATATTATTTGCGTTTTGACTATTAACCCTAACGTCGCAGGCCTGTGATCCGTTAAACTGAACGATGGCCAGGGTGATTAGCTGTGTTCTAAAATTAGAACTTGACCCCTGCACGTTCCGCCGGGAGTCTGTCACCGCAGAGCCGCCACTGAAAATAACAAATTGCAAGATATTATTGTTTGTGGTGATGGTAGCGTCAGCAGAAAACCACACACCATAGGTCCCCGCCTGGGGGGTTAACGTGAAACCTGTAATTATCGTATCGCTCGCCGACGAAGTAGAAAATGGTGCCGTTGAGGTTAAATTATAATTTATAACGCCAGAGGCGACCGATGAAAGTAAGATTTGCCAATATAACCAAACACCATTACTGGTTGAATTATTTTCGAGATAGATATGAATGACTGAATTCTGGGCAAGGGTTGCCAAAATCGTTCCGCCGAAGTTCTTAATGGTGATTGTATCATTAGTGGTGTTATAAATATCATACCAAAGGCCCTGGGTTATGGTGGTAGCGTTTGGTAATATGACTGTGTAACCCGTGGCCGAACCATTTAACACGACAATAGAGTTGTTATTGACACCTAGGTTTAGGGTCCCATTTAAAGAGATGGTAAAAATATCTGAATAGATGGCATTGCGATGAGAGATGCTTATATCTCTTACTTCCCACAGTTTAGTAGTGGGGTTCCATCCAAACATGTTGCCATTATCAGTGGGAAGTATTCCGGGGGCATCGGGAGACCAGGAAATTGCATCGGCAACCGATTGAACTTTTTTCACGCTCGCTCCGTCACTCTTACGTCTTGGCCTGCGGTGTTTGAAATTAAAAAGATGGTTGTCCCAGAACCACAATTCCATTCGTAGAGGGAATTTTTAAAAAGCCTTGTCCCGGTACTTATGGTAACAGCATTAGTGTGACCCCAATAGACGTCGCCATTGGTGGTTATGAAGGCGGTTACGGCCTTTCGATCAACTACTGATAATTTTAATTCCACAGCACTAGTACCGACCACTAGAACGCCTTGCTGTCCACCATGATTTGACAAGTCATGGACAATTGCTTCATCAAAGGAGTCAGTTACATTGCTATCACTTAGGTCCGGGCACATTTTCTTTTTCCATTTCTAAAATCATTTGGGCAAAGGCCTGAATGGTTTGAGTCATCTGCACCATTTCCGGTGCCAAAATTTCAAATTTGGCCCTATTTAAAATGGCCAGAATTTCTCTCATCAATTTTGCTCTTTCCATTTATAACTCCGTAAAAGAGGGAGAGGGTTTCCCCTCTCCCGTTAAAATCTTAACTCCATTCCAAAACGTGTAAAGTAGAGGTCTTTCCAGAAGCACAAATTCCGTAAAGAATAGCAGTAGGCCCACATTCAATTGATTCTGTCCCACCTTTGCTAATTTTAAGTCCATCTCCAGTTGTCACAACAGAACCACCAACATAAACATCTTCATTTCCAAGATTTTGGACTTGAATACGTTTACGAGCTGCCAGAGCGGTGGCCGGGATGGGGGCGGCAACGTCAGCCATCGACGTAGCAGTAGACTTAAAGGCTACGTTGGGAAGTGGATTGTCTGTGGTTACTGCACCACTGATAACCCATGGGCTTGTAGTTTGTGAACAGGTGACGGCACCACTAATAACCCACGGAGAAGTAGTTTGAGAGCAGGTAACGGCACCGGAAATTACCCACGGGTCTGTCCCTTGAAATACGGTTACCTCATCATCCTGAGTAAGGTCAATGGCAATTGGATTGATGACGTTAACATAAAGACCATAGGGGCCTGTACCTCCATATTGTGCGTCGTCAATGACTCTCCCTGAAGCAGATACTACATAACTTCCAACTTTAGGCCCGTCAGCAATATTGTTCGGGTCAAAGAGAAGTCTTTCCAAGCTGAGATTAGACATAAGATTTCCTCCTATTTAAAATAACTCCACTATTTCGACCGTGGAGATGGCACTCGCCTCTACATAGAGAGTCGCTCCCGATAAATCTAAATTATCTAACGTAAAGGTTGTGCCAGAGGGGATTAAAATAAAATCTCCACCGCTAGTAAATTTGACCTTAGTTTGAACATAGTTTCTGTTTTTAACCATTAGTTGCTTTAGATTTGTCTGAAGTACATGTGCCTCTTCGGTATTTGCTATTAGAATATTAAGGGCGGTTATGTTTATGTTTTTAGAACCCTCAATCTTTGCGGTAACTGTTAATGGAGGCATAACCTCAACATCAACGGCCAGGCGGGTGAGGGTATCCAGGCCTGCGGTTACTTCTCTAGTGGCCCTGCGAAGGCCTTCAATTCCATGGTGAGGGAAGGTTGCCATACTGACCTCATTTAAAATAATATATCGGTCAATTTAATGCTATCCGAGATTCGTTCTCGTTGCAATCTTACTTCTCGGCACAATTCCCAAGGCATTGCAGAACTCTATTTCTGACCATTTCGGGACTGGTTTATTGAGATGACAATCCAAGCAGATAGTGACAATATTTTTTTGGTCGTGGATAAGATTGCCGTATAGTTTTACGGCCCATTTAGATTGTGAAAATAGGTGATGTAATGATAATTTTTCTTGAGAACCACAAAGCAAACATACTTCCATGAGAAAATTAAAGCTTAAACGGCCGACAAATTCAATCAGGAATAATATCCGTACCTTGACACGGATACCCAAAAAGTCTGACAATAAGACTATGAGCATTAACATGCTCGAAAAGGACATTCAAGCAGAACTAATCAAAATATTGAGGCGGGCAGGATTTTTCGTGATACGCCACACGCCTGTCAGAATAACGGGCAATGGGTTTTTTACTAAGGTGCCAGAATGGGAGTTAGGCGTCCCGGATGTTTTGGCCTTAAGAAATGGTATTTTTTACGGTTTTGAAGTTAAGCAATTGAAGGGCAAATTGTCTGAACATCAAGTAAGACGGGCAGAAGAGATAATGGGTAATGGTGGAAAATATATTGTTATTAGAAGCGTGGATGAGGCCTTTAGGGTTATTCAGGAAATTTGTGGCCAGCTAGAATTATTTCCCAGGTCTATTTAGGAAAATTCATATCTCGAAGAATATAGAGTGTGACAACGGCAAGCTCACAAAGGCAAGACCTAAAATCAACGTCCTCATTATCTACGCAATCCTTAGAAAAATACCAGAACTCATGATGATCAATTATCGAATAAGGCGTAATGGTGAATAATTTATAACCATAGAGGCCTACAGAGTCGTCAGAGGGTTCTTTTATCTCTACGTGCATCGGTCTAGTCTCTGGGTTGCCATCAAAAGTATCTACAACTTCCTCCTCGTCGTAGAATGTGACCGATATGTCTCCCAAGATCATGGCCCTATTAGGCCCTACGATGCGGAAATCAGCAAGAGAACTAAATTTGTGAACCTTGTTAAGTTCAACTAATTTGTCAATGAACATACTACCTCCCAAAGGTTATACGCTTGGAAACTGCTTTACCTAAGGCCTCTCTATTTTCCCAAGACATTTTATCTAAAATTTCATAAAATTCAGGTCTGATATATTTGTCAATGGTCTTATCGAATGTTTTTTTCTTTAAAATTTTAAGTTTCCTTCTTTCTTGGGCCGCCTTCTGCTCTAGGCTCCAAAGGTCGATTTTTTTCTCATCTTTAATAACGCCCAGACTTGGACATTTAGTCGGCAAAAACATGTCCTTCCGCTTAATCGTAACTCCATAAATATGACCAATAATACAATATCGTCTCGATTTAATTGCCCATAAGTGCTGACCTGGAGCTTTTTTTCTATCCCTCAATTCAATAAAAGCATCACTTAAAACGTCATTGCTATCTAGTCGCTGGCCGATGTAGATTAATTTAAGGGTGCTCATTTTCTCTCCTTTTTTATTTTTTCGGTTAAACAATTAATCAAATCATTTAACAGGGGTTCTGCCTTAACAAGACATGAGCTTATTTTGATAATAATTGCCTGCGGTTCATTATAGCGACTATGGATATATAGTGCCTCAATGAGTCGACTAAGGCCCATTACGATATCTAGGGCACTAAGGGCATAGCGTTTATCGTTACACAGACTTGTAACGTCGCTTGAAAGAAATTCTCCCGGTGGCGTTTCGGTGTTATAGAAATCTTTTTTCTTTTTCACTTTATTTCCCCTTGTAATATTTATTTTCTTTTTCAATTATGTATCCGTCCTGAACTTCCCGATCTAACCAATCGTTAAATTTGCAGCGATAGGTGGTCGGGTCTATTTCTTTAAAGGCGTGACTGGTTGCCCATTTGTATCCGGCAATGTCTACCTCTCCATAGACCTCATCTAACCATTCGTTGTAAATTTCTTCTAGCTCTTCATCTGTTAATTCATTCATTCGACCCCCACAATTTTTACTCGTCCATACATCATAAGCTGCTCAATTCCATAAACCGCCTCTTTATTACATTCCTCGCACTCATATTTTTCTGCATCTGGTTCAACTCCACCGAATTGGATTGCTCCGCATTTTACGCAGCATCCCCAATACTCATCACAAGCTAGACGGTATTCTGCCTCGGTGCCCTCAAGATGAGAAAATATCTCCACCTTGGTTGAGTCTGATTTCCTTATTGCATTTTTCATCATTGAAATCATAAGACCCCCTTTTAATGCTCTTCTGGCATGTATATGACAAAACATCCGTCGCTAAATGACGCCCAAACCTGGACTGGTTGTTTAAGGTCTGAATAGTCTAGAATTTCCCCACCACAATCAACCCAATTACCTTCCTCTATAATTACCTCTAAGGATTTATTTTCTCTTGGGTGAAATCTAAAGACGAATAGGTTGCTATCTTTTTCCTTATATATCTTTAAGCAGGTCGAAACGTGGGAATTTACATAATCTATAATCCAAAATGCCTCCATCTCAGCGGCCATTTCCTTAACCCCATCGGTATGCACCATTAAAAATGGTTCATCCTTGGAGAAAAAGGGAATAGATATTTTTCCGGTGGCATAATAATTCTCGGTGCCAATGGAACCCGATCTAAAATAGGAAACTTCCTCGTATGGGTCACTTTCAATAATATCGCTCATAAAACCTCCGTTAGTCTTTTAATAAAATCCACTCTAAAAGCTCTATTTTGGCAGTTAGACCTAGGTGAATATCCTCTAGTTGTTTTTTAAAATGGTCTTGCCACTTGGTTTCCATTAAAACCCTGAAGATTTTCTCTCTTTGATCGTCTAGCCTTTTCATTTCGGAGCGCAGGTAAGACTCTTTTTTCATAAAATTCCTCCAATTCATATAAGATTGCCATTATATAACATGGGGGGTTATTATAAACATTGTGTATAAAATTTATATAGGGATAAGTATATAATATTATAAATGAAATCACTATTTAATGCTATAGATGCGACCCCTTGGGTGTTTTATGATAGGCGAGAAAACGCCATCCTTATACTCCTGGCCCAAATAGATAATGAATGGATAATTGAAAGTGAGGCCAGATATGCCCCTATTGAGTCAGATTTGGTATTCCTGGGGTGTCTTTGATGCCAAAGGATTTGTGGTATGCCTCTGACCTGATTTTGAATATAATGTCCTCGTGAAGGCCCTTATTGAGCTTTAAAACTTCTGCCCTACGACGTTCTTCAATCGGGTCTCTTCCCTTTGCATTTTCTAATTCCACAATGCGGGATGTTATAGTTTCTAAGAGTATTTTTAATTGTCCTTGCACATCCGCTCTACGCTATTTATGTAGTTTAATAACAATGCTAAATCATCGTTATATAAACATACTAAATGGCCTCTCTTAATGTCGTCAAGACAAACTCCATCTTTATTACAAAATTTACCAGACATTTCAGTGTAGAGTGTGGGCCTAATATAAGGCCGGGATATAGCACAAGAGGTGAAGAGGTATATTATGACGCCTACCCCGGCCATAAGCCAAAAGAGACTCCCAAGGATTTCTAGCAGTTCACCCCTGGGGAAGATTTTTCTCGTATTCTGCAAGGGCCTTTTTATGATCTTCATCTGACTTAGCACCCTCCATGGCGGCACGGGCAGTTTCCACTGATCGCTCATCTCTTTCCTTTTTCCACAGTCTCCATGCCTCTAAACCATATTTTAATAATGAAACAATACCTGAAATGATCTGCGCAAACAGCTTCATTTTTTCTCTTCAACTTTAGGAACCGCAGGCAACGCTACACTTCCTTCGGCCTTAATTTTGATCGAAAAAAGATAGTCCAATACCCATAAAAAAGATTTATAGTATTTGGACGCTTCTACCTTGGCCAGCAACTCATCATCTTTTTTAGATTCCGAGTTATCTACATAAGCATGAATGGCAGTAAAAAGTGGTTTCATCACCAAACGCAGACCCATAAGAAAGGCCAAAATGCTTACTAATAAAGGATACTTTTGAACATAAAATAAAATTAATTCTTCCATTGCTACCTCCTGTAGAATACTAATCGACTAGTTTTAAAATTCCTTTAGAAACTAAATTTTTCCAATCTTTGACTTCAACATGCGGCCAGTCAGTATAAATATTTCCATTGCGAAAATAACTTATAGGCCAGCGTAAATAGTCAGGTACTTTTCCTGATAATTTTTCTTTGTATAAAGTTTTGTCAGAAACATAGATACCATTGACCAAAAACCATACATCCATTGCCGCATTGTAGTTATGGGGAGAGGCACCATATAAGGCCGCACTCTTGCCTTTGCGATAAAAGTCATTTTGTTCAAAGGCCCCTCGGCCTAAACAGCTTGTATGGATTTCTGGGAAATTACTTTGAATATCCAAAAACCATTTCACTAAGGATATATGTGGGTTTGGATAAAGATAGATCAAGCTATGACAACGCTCGCACCGGCCGTTGTTCTCATGCTTCATAATGCGCCCTCCATGGCACCGTGGCAATTCCGTTTGCTCCCTCAGTCTATCACGTTATCCTTCGGTCTTGAACATCCAGGCATCGCTGTCAGAAAATTTCATACCCGACTGTTCGCATTTAGTTCTTAAAATGCTTATCCAATTAGACAATAAATGAGTTCTTTCCCTAAGTTTTAATGTCCAATCTTTTTGCTCATCAATAATTCTCCAGGCCGCCTCTAATGAAGATTTCATTTTGTAGTACTCTTGATGCATTTCTCTTAGTAATTGAGTCGATTGACTAATGGTTTCAATATCCTTTTTCATGAGCGCAAAGGATAAATTAAGTTGACCTATTTGATCGCTTGCATTTTTTACAAATTCATCGTGGCGTTTGATCTCTCTGGACATTAAGCCTCTAATTAGAAACCCAACTATTCCAGAACCAAAAACAGCGGCAATTGCGCTTATTATTAGGTCGCTCATTAGACCACCGTAAAAGAAGTCCCAGTCTGCAATAGGCTTACGTCCAAACCATATTTTTCATTATCGTAACTAGTAACAATTAACATTTTCAACGCCCAGATGCCAGTTCTGGCATGTGTTGTAAGGGTAAGCGGAGCATCGGCAAAAACATGAGTACCATTCTCTAGGAATCTGAGATTTTTAAACCCTCCGTGTCCAGAACCCGGCCCATAATAAAAACGAACCTCTTTCCAGTTAGTCGGGTCTGAAAAATAAGCATCGTCGGTTATTTGTGCTGCAATGCTGGCGGTGTCTAAAGATATTTGAGTAGTTGTGCCCCTGGAAATAGTTGCCCCGCTTAGGGTGTTTAAGAATACTTCTTCACCGCCAACCACAGTGCTTAAATCCCCACTGGCACCATTAATGGAGGTTACTTCTCCAGAACTTATGGCGTATCCTTTCCAAAATCCCAAATCGTCAACAATACCGTCAAATGATCCACCATGAAGGCCTACAAATGTCGCTACGGTAGAGTTAACATTGGTGCCGACAGTATTAACTGCTGAAGATGCCAGAACTCCATTGATATAAATTTTTTGGTTAGTGCCATCGAAAGTACAAGCAACGTGATGCCACGCACCTATGGCCGTTATATCTCCTGTTATTCTAATGGTTCCAACTTTAAATCCGAAGGCCCATCTATCTGGTCCTGATTCATATTTCTGATCAATGTACCATGAGTTGGTTGTACTATCGAAATTTCCAATTACTTTATATTCTTCGGCCGCAGGTTTCCACCAAAATGACACTGAAAAAGAACCAGTCCCAAAATTAAAATCAGATACGGAATTATAAATTCCAATTCCTGAAGTAGTAATACCATTAAGATATTTGGCCGCTACATAGTTGCAATAATCGAGTGTTTCAGAAATTGCACCGAGGGTACTAAAAGTATAAGAAGCATTATGTCCTTTGCCTGACGAATCGTTAATATTGCTATCAAACTTATAATAACCAATTAAACTATCCGCAAATGCCATATAAACTCCTTAAGGTGTAAAATTTTCTAATTCTGCTAGTATTGTTGCCTTATCTTCTGCTGTAAAACTTCCATTAATGGTAAGTGAATTTATTTCTCCCCATGCTGTTTGGAGACTCCCTGTTTCTAATAAGTTTTTTATAGGGAGAAATTGTTCATTTAAGTCTTGTATTTGAGATGCGGGGAGTGATTTTTGATCTATTATTGCACCGAACAGTCCTATGACTTTACGCCCATGATCCATGGCCCTAAGGCCAGCATAGGCCAAATCATCTCTTCCTTTTTGAATAATGGCCTTGGCCTTAATGTCGGCGTATTTTCCCTCTATATTGGTCAACAATACCTCAGCAGAATTTCGATTAGAGGCATTAAGGATATTATTTTTAAACCACAGTGAGGAATTTGGTTCTGCATCTACTCCAAACCATTGTCTATAACCAGGCATACCAGCATCTTCTGATGCCATGGCCTCCCAGCGTACAGTCATTTCTAGCGGCCAGGGGTCTGGAGTTGGCGAGGGCGTTGGGGTTACAGTCGGGGTGGGAGTAGGCCCGGCCGTGGCAGTTGGACTTGCCGTAGATTCTGGAATAGCTGTTGCCGTTGGACTTGCCGTTTCGTCAGCGAAAACCGAGAAAGTTAATAACAGGATAAGTAAAAAATATTTCATATTATCACCTAGTAAAGTTTTCTGATTTTAATTATCACTCCTGGTGCATTAGTATAGGTATCCGAAATTGAAGGTGCATTAGAGGAAAATGTGGAGGTAGTAACTCTTAATTCAAATGTTGATGCTACTGACAAGTTAAATTTAACTGATCCGGCACTGGTATAGTAGGCATCGTTTGCGGCCACGGTTCTGCTGGCCTGACCAATTCCATAGGGAGTAATCACCGAAGCAGCGGTCACATTGTATAAATAATTATCAATCTGTGAGGTGGAAGTTGATGATGGATAATAAAATTGTAAATACCACGTTACTTCATAACCACCAACAGGAAGTGAAAATTGATTGCTAGATGGACTTGTGAATGTATCTCCGCTGACAGAATCTATCGGCACTGCAATGGTTGTCGATGCGGTCAGGCTTGTTCTCCCTATTTTGGTTATTATGGCCTCTAATTCTATTGATACATTTCCAACATAAGCACCGGGTAACTGAGCATCTGATGCTTGTCTCGAAACAGAAATAGATAAATTTTCATCTACTCCAGTGCCAGCAGTTCTGCTGGAGCAATAAATATTTAGTCCCGAGGTGGCAACGCTGCTAAGGGTTATGATGTTACCAGAACCATTCTCGGTATCTGCTTTAATTGATGGTATTTGTGTAAAAAATCCAGGTACAAATGTTATAGCGACAACACCTTGAGCAGTTCTACTTACGCTCTGAATAAACGAATAAGGGCCTTGGCTGGTTATCGTAGCAGTGCCGTTATTAGCTATCCTTGCCGAGAAGTCATTCACCTTACTGGCCGGTACGGCCACAGTTGTATAGGGTTTGGAATCCCATGCCGTGACATGTAACCTGACAGGATTGCCATCGTTGGGAAGTCCCACAGCATTTCCGAAAGTTAAATAGTCGCCTTGTACAAGAGAAATTGTAGTAACCACTTGTTGTGCGTATCCAGTGGTTGACTCTTGATCACCATAGGTATAAATAGTACCATTTTTTCTTATGTATGGCAGTGGTGAGGTTGCTTGAGAACTGTCATGCTGAAATTCAATGACTACTTTACAATCTCTAGCGGCAATTAATTTAGTTCTAGTATTGCCAGAATCATCTTGACCGTACAAAAGTCCAGAAGTGTTGCCAGTAAATGTTGTCGAGGCCGTAGTCACCCCATTTTTTTCTATTGTTACAGTGGACAAATCAAACTCTACATCGCCGCTTCTGTCGGTAAGAGAAGATGCTATTTGAGATAGCGACCAAGTTTCCATTCTCTCTTGCCCATCCGTCAGGATGGCCGGACTCTCAGCGATGGCGTTAACTGTGAAGTGGGTATAAATGTCATCTGCAAATTGCGCTGTATTAATATATACGACTAAATAATCCCCAGTAGTCATTGTATAATTGAAAGGTAATGGTCTATTTTGTAGGCTTGATGGATATACCCCCGACCACTGTTTTATTAGGGTCCCTGCAGAATTAAAAAGGTGAATTTCGTCATACCATGTTGTTGTTGAAGAAGCATATCCGGTAAAATTACCATTTACCTGACATGGTTTTATTGCGGTTATTTTTGTATATGTTCCAGAATTATCATAGGTTAAAAGCCCAGCATTTTTAGACGTGACGTTGGTAAACTTTAACCGTGAAGAGCCATCTGTTGAGCTATAATTTGAGGCGTGGACATAATCAAGAACGTTCAAATTCGCCTTGCCAAATGGGTCTGCCGAAATGCTAATCCGATCAAATAAAGCGGTGATCGCTACTGTGGAAGTATTAAAGAAACCATACTCAAGTGAAGTAGCATCTGACGGTACATTGAAAAGCATTTGGGAAGGAGTGGTGCTGCTGGCGGCGGGTATATCCATCGACACAATGTTTCCGTCTAATGCTCCACCATTAACCTTAACTTTAAACTGCATACCTGTGACAGTCGCCTTGTATTGAAATTCAAAGGCGATGGTAGAACCTTTAATTCCCTCATTGGGTGTAAGTTGGCCAACCACAAACCAATCATTGTGTTGATCTCCACTGGCCACATATTTAATGGCGGAAGTCCCGATCAAAAGATCGGAAGTGGAAGATGTTATGGTCGCTGTCCCCTGTAATGATCCGCCATTGTCGAACGTAGCATTGTTACCAGCTACAACATAAGCGGCAGACATTTTTTCGGGATAAAGAATAGAGATTAGCTTATTATTGTTATGGATAACATGGTCGGCAGAACTTAGGTAACCGTCCTGAGATTCACTTGACCTGGGAAGGGAAACGGTGGTGTTTGATCCCACCACATAACCACCTCCAGATATGGATAGGGGGGCATTAGCGGAAGTCAAAGTCCCGGTCGAAATAATATTTTGTTTATTATTGAAAGTATTCCAATCCGTAGATGATAGATAACCAGCAGAACCACTTCCGGCCTGGGTTATAGTAACTGTGGCAGTATTTAAAACAGCACCAGTGCCGCCAGCTATAGAAATTGGGGACGTGCCATTAAGATCGGCCCCCACGACAGACATCGTTTGCCAGGCGGTCTGAGAGGCACCTATCGCCGTAAGTACCTTACCAACGTCACCAGACAAAGGGTCAGGAAGAAGATCGCTATCAACGTCAAAAGTAAGCGAACCGCCCACCACTGTGCCAGCACCAGAAACACTGAGTCTGCCTGCTGTCCCGGTAGCTGAGAAGAAGCTAAGTGAATCTTGTTTATCATAAAATAAACTCCAATCGCTACTCGATAACCAACCATCGCTAGAGGCCGAGGATTGTGTCATTGTAACGGTCGCTGTTCCATTTAAAACACCTGTACCGCCAGTAATTGAAATGGGTGAACTTCCCAGCAAGTTTCCAGCAATGGAAGTATCAATTATTTTTTTCCAATTAGTGGTATTTCCTGCGTCCTTCTTTAAATAAGCGTCGCCATTGGTTCTAAGCAATAAAGAACCAGCACCACCAGACTGTGCTGAAGAGGTGGGGTCAACGGTAACGCCAGCTTTAATTTTCTGGGTATTTTTCTGATAACCTATGTTATTTTCTAAATTTGTGGCCTCTCCAGTCCCATAATACCATTGTGCGATGGCAACAAAACTATAGAGTAGAATTATGAGAAGGATTATTTTTTTCATTGGTCATCCTTAATTAAAAAAATTCAATGCCATTGTCCCAGAATCTACTGTACCACTGACTGATTTTATCTTAATCACATCGCCAGAAGAGACTTTAAAGTCCCAAAGCGTTTTTTCTCCGGCAATGATATAACCAACGTCGGAAGTATTGATGCGTAAAATAAAAGTACCGCCAGCATTTTCGACGATAGACATTTTGGCCGCATTTTGTGCAAGGGTAACGACATTCACATATGCAGCGTCGGTTATATTGGTTACTGCAAAATCAGTATAAGAACCTTGCACCATGGCCAGGTCTCGGACAGGATAATAAGACATAAATATTCTCCACGCTGTGCCATCACTGATAACAGCTAAGGCCTCATTTAATTGTTTGAAAATATAGGGAGTACCATCGACATTATTAGTCACTGAACAGGCGTTAGTCAGGTTGATTGCCTTTAGGATATACAATTTTCCTTCACATGTTGTAGGGTCAGGGAGAGTTATGGGGACAACGGCCGCCGTGCCATCTAAGGAAATGCAAACATCGTCTAAGGATGCAGTATAGCTCGCAACCTTGGTGAGTTGAGAAAAATAATAAGATTTATTTTTTAGGTCTTGTTGATCAGTGGTCCCGACCACACTTCCAAAAACTCCGTGAACCCCGGCAGATAAGGCAGTATGATTCCCAAGAGTAGTATTTACACCATATAAAGAGGCGTCTAGCGTGCCAATGGCAGTTTTACGATCATCACCATTGGAAATAAATTCATTAGAGGAATAAATTTTCCGATTAGCATCACCCTCTCCGGTGACACCATCAGTATCGAATAGCTCATTGACCGCTCTTTGAATATTGTAAATTATGTTACCGCTATTAGGGTCAGTGATATTCTTAAGAGCTATTTTTCCTAATGTATCGGAGTCAATTTTCCTAGACAACCAAGCGGCGTTGGAGTTTAGGGCATCGACTGGTTGGCCATCTTGTATTGACATAAAATCTCCCTATCATCCAAACTCAACAACCGAAAAAGAATAATTAAGACCACTACTCCCGCCATATCCCATTACCGATTTTCCGGCCCCAACTCTCATAACTGCACTATGATCTCCATAGGTGTTATTAATAGCACTTGGTTCACTTATTGAAGTAATGTACAAGGAAGCATTTGAACCGCCAGTGGCAGCATTAAATACTACTTCCGCCCATCGATTTGCGGGGACAGTATAGAGGGCAGTTGTATTTCCACTCGACACTCCTCCGGTATACGTTTGTGATCGAAAAACTTGTATTCCTGTATAAAACGTACTCATAACTCTCCCTATCTAGGCCTATAATGTATAACTATTCCGCAAGTCTCAACATTATCCCCAACTTGCGCCTGTATTAAATCTAATCTTAATGCATCTCCGGCGTTGACATTGGCACTAGTCAAAACAGGAGCAACGATATTGGGAAAACTAGAACCAATATGCATAAACACCCAGCTTCCAGCAGCAGATAAAATTTTAGGGGTTGTCGAAAAGATAGTATTCCAAGTGGCACCATTATCAGTGCTGCGCTTAACATCTAATTCTGTCGTACCACTGGTGCCATTGGTGTGAATAAACATCCAAACATCGATAATTTCGGCATCATATTGGAAAAAAGTCATTCCATCGACCCCATAAAGAGGTGGATTAAGGGCACTGTTTCCGTATTTCCCATTTAAAAAGAATTGTTTTTCGGAATGTTGAACAGTATTGATAAAATTGATGCCCTGACCTATTTTCTGCATGGTATTTTCAGACAATGGTGCCCTGAATTGGGTTTCTTCAACTTGTATCATGCGCCTAATATTTGTAAGATCAGTCATATTAACCTCTAAAAGTATCTATATGCGCCCTGGGTATCTGCAAATCCAATAAATTCACAGCGCATCGTATTATCTGGCGTAAAACCTATATCGTTATTTAGTATAACATCGTTACCGGATATGCTGTCTACTCGAACCTCAACGGACATGGTTGAGTAGTCCTCGGTATGGATTAAGACTACAGCATTAAGGAAAAATTTAGAAATGTCGGCAACATTTACGGTAAACTGGGTGCCGGAGACTCCGGCCGTCACGGCCACACTGGGTGCCAGATGAGCGTAAAGTGATTTATAGCCCTTATTGACGGTCTTGTCGGTACTAGTTGAATAGTATGGTATAACTACGACGTAATCCAATCCTGGGGCGGTTGGTAGGGGTGGGTCAATAATTAACCAATTGCTATTGGTTGGGGACAAGGAAACAATTCTTGAATAATAATCATAAGTCCAATCATCATTATGAACCTGTATTTGTTGTCCAATATGGGCCGTCCATTTTGTAAACTCGTTCACCCCTTGCAATTTCAAAATAGACACTGTGCTTCCAGATTGAAGATAGGAACGTGGGGAAACGACGCCATAGCGATCCTGGGAAGTATCAAATATTCCGCTTAAAAGCTTTATTTTGGACGTACCTGTCTTAATATCTAATTGTCGATCTAGGACTTCAAACAGCATTTGGCCTATATCTCTAGTACCATCGGCCAGATTTGGCAGTTGAAGTTGACCATTATCCACCAACATAACGATATCGCCCGATTCTACCAATGACCCGGCGGTCATATTGACATCTAAAGTTATTTCAAAGGCAATATTAGAATATCTCGTAAGCAATGCTCTGGCCGTACGATAAGCAAGTTGATCCCCACCTAAAGTAGACCAAACTCCTTTGGCAGAAACAAGCAAGGATGATTCTTCCCCAAACAAATTTAGAGAATTTTGATCAAGATTGCGGATAATATTAGTATAAATATTTTTATCTGAGTTAACATCCCATTCATAGTCAATTTCGTTATAAAAACGGCGGGTATTTAATGCCCTGGAATAGGTCATGTTGGTCGGATTGACTATGTTTGAGGCATTGATTTCGATTAGTTTATCATCAATTAAGACAGGCGGTCTGGTATAGCCAATCGAGACTTTTCCATAACGTGTAAGCGAGTAACACCCAAGCGGGAGATATATCTGACTCTCGATAAATTCTTTTCCAGAAATTTTCTCCATTATGGTGAACTGCATGTCGTAGTAAGGGGCGGATAAAAACCTCTCTTTAAAAAGGATATGGGTATCAATGTCCACTTCGGAAGGGTTCATGCGCAAACCAGCGGCCACTGGCAGGACATCAAATTGTGATCTAATGGAAAAGGTGCCAGCAGTAGGAAATTCTGGAATGAGATTTTGGTTTAAATAAATAATTCTATTTAGTCGTCCAGAACTGTCCTCATCGAAACCAGTAACAGTATAAGTACCATCATTAAAGGCAGAACCAGTGATATAAATATAATCGCCAGTAACAATTCCCCACTGGACTTTAGAATCTTTATTAAAAGGTACTTTAATAACATTAGTCGAGGTATTATTGACATCTAGGGTATCTCCCAGTGCTTCTGGTTGAAGTCCGGTTATCCACGGCCCATTCCAGCCGGACAACATAATTTTAAGAGCGATAATAATACCATTTTCCGGCCCTATTTCAATGGCCCCATTGACGTCAGCATCAAGAGCATGAACATCAACAGTATTAGCAGTATAGCCTATAGGTGTCGGAGTTGACGATCTCGCCAGGGCGGTTATATAATTTGTGCCCTTAACATCATATTGAATCCATTCATCATCTATTTTAATCCACGTTTTTACGATAGAGCTATAATTTCCATCAGGACCTAGTATCCGTTGGTAAAAATCAGTGGCCGAGATAACCGGGATATTAGTTTGGGAATTGTTAATAGCTAACGATAGCTTAGTAGGCGCAATATTGAACAATTGTCTACGACGTTTTTGGTTGGCATCAGATAGTCCCAGGGTTAGCTTGGGGCCGTTAACATTAATAGACGTTATACGCCCACGAAATACTACAAAATAGTCATCCGGCCAGGAAGTCTCTACATAACCTATGTAGATTTTGACTTCCTTGCTCCCCATAATCTCATCGACCACTATCCCAGGACTAACCAGATTAGTGAGATAATTATCTTTATCGACAAAGACTAGACTAAACGTGGAGATGGATGCCCGACCTTGCTCGGGTTCAAGACGTTGAGAAATAGACAGCGACCCTTCTAATGTCAAGTATGGTCTGGCACCTTCTATGCGTCGAAGTCCACCATAATTTAAACCATCAATACCATAATAAATTCCATTATCACCATAACGTACACGAGTATATATTTCACCAAGAGTCATTAATTCTGGGACACCATCAATTTCAACCACTACTGCCATTTGTTTGGTGGTTTTGTCAGTAGAGTCGATAAATGCTACAGGATATTGCGAGAGGCCCATTAAATAAACGCTCCTAATGAAACATTTTTTCTAAATTCCAATTGTCCAGTAGTATAAAAATTAGGAAATTGGGGAAGCATCTCTCTAAGAACATAACCCATTCCATTCTGTCCACGACCTGCCCTGTCGAGAGTGACGTCGTAATTAATTGTAGTATTGGAAATCTCTGGGATAAAATCAAATGGTCTTTGTTGTATGGCCCAGCGTAAAAAATTCTTCCATTCAGTTATTCTCGAACTTGGTTCATACTTATATTCAACCTGTATAAACTCCATGATTTGAAAAACTATGGCCTCTTTTATTCCGCCAGCGGATATGCTTCTTGATCCTTGAATTTCTTGATTTAGATCAGTGCCAAGATAATTATAACCAATCATTTCCGGGACGAGAGCAACTCCAGAAGAAGAACTGCCAGTATAAGACTGAGAACCAGTATAATCAGCATAATTAAATCCTATTAAAGATGCCAATGACGCTCCGGCATTAGTACCAGTGCCAAATAACAAGGAAAAATAAGTAGATGAACAGGAGATAGTTATCCTATTTTCCAATCCACCGGAAACATTGCGGTTTATAGTGACGGCGTAAGACACTTGATCATCCGCCTCTACAAATGCCCTAACGATCTCTGTCGCTAGGGTGGTCAAAGAATAATATCCTAAATTTAATGTCGCAGTTTTTTCTATACCACCGGATGATAATTTATAATTTATATAACGATTGCCGCTATCTACAATCAACCCGTAGTTAATAAGTGATTTCGCTGATAGTGCCATTTATACCCTCACCTGTTTTAATCTCCGATATAAGGTTGATCGGTGAACACCTAACTCCCTGCTGCGCTCTACCATGGTTTTTCCATCAATCAATTTTTCATTCCTGCGCTTAAGGTCAACAATGTCATCAATACTCATACCTTGATGGTATCTCCATCTCATCCTTGGGTACGGTATATTTAGCTTTTTTGATAATTCAGAAAGAACATATTTTTCGCCACCATATTCTACGATTATATTGCTTCTTCTATTCAGACATTGTTCTTTATCAGTAGACCATTTGCAGTTTTTTGGAGAATATGGCCCACCATTGTTTATTCTATCCAATGAGTGGTTTTTAGTTGGAGATTTTCCCATATCCCTAAGAAAATTTTCAAATGACTTTTTCCATCTTTCGCAAACAAAAATCCCTCGGCCTCCGTATAATGGATAGCTAGACGATTTATTGTTGTAACATCTGGCCATCATTCCACACCAGGCCTTATACTCTTTTGTTTCTTTTTTTCTTCCAATACCATCTTCATATCTTCCATTGTCCATGCGTACTCCTTTCAAACATAGTACGCATCGAATTTTATTCCGTCAAACCCTGACGGACTGGTAACGGAAATCTGTGGCGTCCGTTTCTTGTCTAATTAAGTCCAACATTTTTTGTCTAGTCTGTTCAGTCTCAAAATAATTACCCATGATTTGGACAGTGACGGTTCTCTTGGGTGCAACCTCTAGGTTTGCATCTTTATTTAGATCAGAATTGGGGGCAGTATAACCACCGCCTACGCCTTCACCGCCAGCAACTCCCTTGGCAGAACCACCGGCCATAGCGCCCAGGAGGCCTGACAGGGCGACTAATCCCATACCAGCGGCAAGCTCTGGGCCGTTAATAGCGGGGAATGTTTTAAAGGCGTCTAACATCATAAACCGACCTTGGGCCTCAGCTACGTCGGCGATCATGCCGAACATAAACCCTTTAGCGGCCTCAGATGCGCTCTTAGTCCCTGCGCCCCATGCTTTAAGGGCAGATGTTGCATTATTTTGGAAGGCCCCAAAGGCCGCTTTAGAAGCATTTGCTACCCCGTTTAACCCCTTAACCTGAGAGGCAGCGGAATTTCTAACTGAGGCAGCAATAACATCAGAGGTATTTTTCCCACTCTCCATACAGCGCCGATCAGCATCTTCCTGGGCCCTAACCTTATCCTCTTGGAGCATTTTAAGATCATTATGAAGCTGCTGTTCTCTGGCAATTTTAAGGGCCTTCTTCTGATCATCATCTAAGTCTTTACGAGCATCAATGGCCTGAAGGTCTGCGTTTAATTGGGCCCTAGTCTCTTTCTTTTTATCACTAAAAACTCTATCTACCTCAGCGGAATTGGTAGCAAAATGTAACTCATCTTCATGACGCTTTTTAGCAAGTTGAAGCATATCATTTTCAAACTTTGCTTTATTGGCAAGCTCCTGGGTATTATCAAATCCACCCTTACCGGGTTCTCCTGCCCCGCCCTCGGTAGTTGGGCCGGCCTCAACTTTAACTTTACCCGCCGCCTGTAACTCTTCCTTCTTTTTTAAGATGGCCGCCTTGGCCTTTTCATATTCCTCATCAGATATTTTATAAAACCCACCCATTCCAAGGCTTATACCCTTATGGCGTTCCTCTAAATTTTTAAGTTGATTATCAATCTCTTGGAGTTTATAGGCGGCCTTTTCAGCGTCGCTCCCATATATTCCCTTTAACCAAACATTAAAGGCATGGGCCATTTCATAAACTTCTTTAGTTAAACCCCTTACCAATGGGCCTATGGTCTTATTAAAAAGAAGCAAAAATGCTTCCTTAACTTCGTCTAGGGTTACTTTTAATTTTTGCCAGGTGGTTATAAGATCATCGGAGTCAACTTGGACACCCTTAAAGGCAGTCTTTGAATTTTTAAGGACTTGTTCTAATATTGCTTGGCGCCGGCCCGTTTCCGATACTGCATTGGCGGCCTTGCCATGTGACTTGGCATAATCTTCCACGGCCTTTTCTGCATCCACCATTAAACCCATATGGGCAAGCGTCCTGGTTCTTCCGGTAGCAATGGCCTCGGCTATTGATGAAAAATTATCCTTTACTTCCCCACCCATTACTTTGGTCGCCTTAGCGGCAACCTCCATTATTTCTGGTAATCTCTTTGCCGACTCACCCATCATTACAATTGCCTTATTGGCAGTTTGTAATAACTCGTGATCGCCTACTAATCCATGGGCCGCTTTAACTAAACCTTCCTTTAATTCTTCTCCAACCAGACCGGCGTTTTTAGAAAGAATATCAAACTGTCTATTGACAAGTTCAATCTTTTCCGCCTCCATAGTCCAATCAAATGATATCTTAGCAGCTATGGCAGCGGCACCAATGGCCGCCATAACAACCCCAACACTCTTTAAGTTTGATATTATTGCTTTGAAGTGCTCTGGGTCGCCAAGCTCTCTTAATTTCTTAGCTACCCCATCAACTGATTTTAATGCATGGTCTGCGTTTAAAACTAGGTCAAGTGAAAGTTCATTGTCTGCCATTGGCCTCTCCCATAACCTGTTTCATCCATAACATAGCATCTTCGGTTGTTATTCCACGCTGCGATTCCTTGGCATGTGGCAACCGCTGGACAAACGCATTACGCATCTCTTGATAATATTTTACATCACCAAGGGAAACACTTTGAATATCTGTTAATTCGAGAAAGATTTTATTTAAGAACCTGTCCATCAGCTTTCTTCCTTCGACGAGCATTGAAAAAAACTGTCTGGCAGGAGTCTCTAGGGCCTGTTGTGGGAGGCACCTAAAGATGAAACAATATTCCGCCACCAGCTCCGGCGCACTAATCGTGACTCTTTCGGTTGTAGTAAGTTTTTTTTTACCTCTCCATCATCACCAAGAGGTGTTTGCCGCCCAGTGGCCGACTCTATAACGAGGGAAAGTAAACCCACAACCTGGTTCATGCTGCAATCCCGAACATCCTCTAGCGTGATGGACGGGCAAACGGAGGAGAATAGACGATGAAATTTGTCTATTAACTCCTCTACGGTTTTGCCCTCGTGCTTTGTGTTTTGCACCTCATCAAGTATATTGATGAACTTGAACAACTGTTCAGTTGTTAATGGATTGATAGTATGTTGATTCCCATGGAGCTTGAAAATGACCTTGCCGACCAAGATTTTATCCAGATCGGCAACGGCCAGAGTTTTATCAATGCCAGTCATTTTCTGCATCATACAAAGTTGGCAGCAACCGTATTGACTGTAAATTCGTCATTTAACACAAAGTCTGTAGCGCCATCGGCGACCGTAAAGGCCACTTTGGAACTAGCAAACGTTGCGCTACCAGAAACTCCAATTTCAAAATAACCAATGACACCAGACACGGAACCACTTACCAACCAATTCGATTTGTCAGCGGCAGGAACACCCACGCACTTGCAATGAATTGCTTCGGTTAGAGTGTAACCATCGAATACCGATACAGCAGTCATAAGACCAGTACCAGTTCCGACGAAAGTGGGGGCACCGGCGGAGGCATGAATTAGGCCGATAGCGGTATCACCGTACATAGCAAAGCGGGCAGGGGTCGTTCCCATGTCTAAGTAGACATTCCATACAACCTTTAGACCTTGTTGCTCAGTAGGTGAATAAACAACCTCAGAAACAGACTCTGCGGTCGCCTTGAAGAAGGTCATATCGCTTGATTTGTCAGCATCGGCCTTTGATAAAGGGTGCAGAACGAGAGGAAGGGCCAGAGCAATGTCTGACTCGCCGACTCGCGACTCGAAATAAACAGAGTAAGGACCTGTTCCAACTTTCTTGGCATTGGGAAAGGCCACTTTCCACTTGTCCTTATCGCTAATTTCGGATAGGACAGTTTCAATCTTGATATTCAAACCAGAAACTCGGCGGTCAACAACGGTGTTGCCGAGCTGATCGACTTTCATCTCTGCCTTTTCAAAATTGATAGCTACTTTAACATTGGAAACAGTTCCACCCAACTCAGTTCCACCGAAACTGACTTTACATGGACTAAGTTCCATGTTTGCGGGATTTGCATTTGAAAATGATACTGGCATATATCCTCCTTAAAATGATTCAAAACAATATGCAACACAGGTTAATATTACTTCTTTTTTAAAATCTTTCCTTCCGATATTACTATCTATTAAGACTGGCGAAAACTCTGCTCTTTTTGTTACCAGTTCAAACTTTATTTTAGAATTATCCGTCAAGGTTGCCTGGTCTAGCAAGCTCTGAACCACTGCTAGATATCTAAATGACTTCCTGGTAACCTCCTCTTCTTTAGTTTCCTCGACTATAATGTGAACATTTAGGGACATTTCGGCATTGATATAATTTGCTCCCCTAGTCTCTTTCATAAAATCAACATCTTGAACCAAGACAAAGATGGCCGGCGACGTATAATTATCTTGTTCATTTATATAATATTTGAGTGGGGTTTCGCTGGTGATATGGGAGTCTGTTCGGTCGGTTCTTAATGCTGCCATGGAAGTAGACATATTATCCCGTAAATGTTTTACGATAAGATCAGTCACTTTCTCTGGCAATTGCCTAATCATTTCGCTGCATCCCTAGCGATAATAAACTTTTTCACTTCGCTCTTAAACATTGACCTAAACTTTTTGCCGTAAGTGTTAAACTTTCTTCTCTTCCCGCCTGTTTGGCGATACCAGGCCCAGGGGACATTGGTTTTTACTCTAATTCTATTGTCTGTTTTGATTTCTGCATATCCAGCAGACGCATTAGTAGTGGCGACGGCCTTAAGAAGCCTTCCAGTGAGCACCATAACCATGGTACCGCCTTCTTTAACCACGGTTTTAGTTCTAGTTTCGCCGCTCCTGGATAATTTAGAGGTTTTAAGACTGGAACCACCAGTGGCCATCCGGACCTTCCAGTCTCGGTATTTTGGTTTGACATCCGGCCATCGCTCAAGTCCATCTATAGCGCCCTGGTTTTTAAATCTGCTTAACTGATATTCAAAATACTTGGCCCGTAAAGTTCTGGCCCATAATTGGGGAAGGAATTTTCCATTCTTAAGCTGTTCCTTCATCCGCTTAGCTATGGCAGAGGAATAACTGACAGCATTTTTTAACGTAACTAATTCACTACTCATCTATTAGGCTTCGGGTCACGAGCGGTTCCCCATACGGCCGAACCTGCTGGGTTTAATTGTCTACCTTGCTTCTGATAATAATCATCCCTTAATTGTTTAGACTGTTCTCTGTAGGCCTCAGCAAGTTTTTCATAACTATCTATAACTTGCTTTAAAGAGTCCTTGGGTAAATCCTCCATCCTAAATGACTCTGAAATCATTCTGGCATACCTTACTGCCAATTCTTGATAAGCATCAGCAGCAGCATATTTTAAAGCGGCAGGTTGGAGACCAGAGGTTATATTGGCAACATTGCCAGCTAACCCTAGGAAGTTTGACGCACTATTTAAAAATGAACTGAGCTGGGTGTCTGTAAACCATTGGTGATAGTAGGTTGCTTCTATTCTGGCACCCTCTAATGGGGCGGTAGCGAGCTGAAAGGAACCGCTCTCGATATCATCTAAAGCCACCACTGATAGGGTGTCATTAACAAAAACCCCTATTGGGTATAACGCACCGACAAAGGAGGCCGTACGACGGATATCAAAAGTCTTAAAGTCTTTGGTAGTGCCATTAGGTGCCCCTACACAACGCTTCTTCCATGCCAATTTATCTGTACCATTATCGGATAACAATGTCCTTAAGTCGGGTAACGCACTTGTCCAGGTCACGGCAGTACCTCATATTTTAAACCCAGCTTTTCCATTACTCCCCTCTTGGTGGCAGAGTCCTCAAATTCAAATGGAAATCTAGGGGTATCTATATATAGTTTTAACGCAGGGTAATATCTATCAACTGTCCATAAATTATTATTATAGGGAAATGCCTCTTGCAGTTCACAGACGTGATGGTTGATATAAAAAAGACCATCCAATTCCTTTAGACGGGCGGGTGTATCGTCCTCTTTTTTCTGAGCAATAAAAACTTTCTTTTGTCCTTGCTTCATAACCCAACCTTTTAAAAAGGGGCGGGGAGCTAAAGGAGCAAACCCCACCCCCGAACAAACTAGGAGAGACTAGATGCTGCCATCATTACCTTGCCAGCCAAAACGACTGTCAATGTGATCGGCGTTTGCACGCATCCGACATTTGAAACGCATAATGTCTAAATCAAAGGAAGCGCCCGAAGCGGGGTTCTCATTGATTACACTGGCCGCTTCACGGATTTGACAAACAAACCAAGGTTTCTTGGCGTCGATCAAATACCAGGCCTTGCTATAACCATCAACCTTGCCAAGGTTATTAAACATATATCGTGTAACGATAGGTTTAAATTTGCCTTGAATAGGGTTGATAGAGAACTGTCCACCAGTGGTGCCAGCAACAGTGCCAGCAACAGAGGGGTAGAAACTGCTATTCGCTAACACAGCAGCGTCAAACTCATACAGAGCGGAGATCAGGAGAGTATCCGGGTCTACGTTCATTCTGAGTCCGAGCAGGTTCTTCTGGTCACGGAGGCCAGTAAAGGCAGCTTGGATATTGGGTTGGGTTAACGCACCGAAAGAAGCAGGACGATTTTTCCCGCCACCTTGCAGAGCAACTGACCAAGGATATGCTGACTCATCCGACGGCTTGGTTTCGCAAGCGGGGATTTTATAGTCGGCGTATTCGGCACCAAGGCCGGCCAATTTTCCATAACAAAGGACTTCGAGTAACACTTTCATGTACTCGCCCAGCAAACGGGATTGGGTTTGGATTTGACCCGATTGGTCATCTTCACTCAATTCCCAGGAAACTCCCCACATAGAACCGAATTTCCGGTTCTGGAGTTTAATGTCCATTCCCTGAGTTTTCACTTCAGGATAACGTCCACCTTGGGCAACTTCCCGAGGGAAGGCAATACCATGGAGAGGAGCGTACAACTCAGTGTCTTTTTTCGATTGGGTAACAGTAACCCATTGCTCAAAAGTCAGAGGAACTGTTTCGTACATTCCATTAACGATGGTTTGGATACCCGAGCGTAGCAGTTGGGCGAAAGAAGAGGAAACCTCAGCTTCGCTAAACTTGCTGGCGACTTTCTCGAAGGCCTTTTTAAAAGAAAATCCCGACTCTTGTACGGGAAAATTTTCTTTGTCATTGGCGTCGATACCAAAACGCTTTTTAAAAGACTCATTCATGGCCACTTGTTCAGCGGAACCAGTAACGGCCTTCAACAATGTTTTTTGATTTTCTTGAAATTTCATGGTGCCTCCTTAAACCATCAACGGTGCGCCGGCCAGGTGGACTTCAATTTCTTGTCCAGCAACAGCAGATGCAACCGCAGGCCCTTGGTAAAAACCAATGGCGACTAAGCTACCGGCAGTAGCAGTAACGTGGTAAGTGCCGGCGGCAGGGTCGGGGTATACCAATGCCCCCGAATTGATAGCGTCACCAGTCTTTAAGACTAGCTTAGCAATCACGCCATAAACAGCGCCCGGAAGGGACGGAATGGCCTGAGCGGCATCAACGTCAGTCCCTTGGGTAGGCGACTTCGGTTTGCCATCGACAACAGTAGCTTGGGCAAGGCCCAGAACATTGGCACCAGTTTCCCCGGAAGCAATGGCCTTTACAAGATGATTTGTGCCGTCCAGAACAAGCAAGTCTCCTTGATTGTAGCTGATAGTGGCGTCAGTCATGTTCTTCAGGTCATTGAAAAGCGTCCGAGGAGCGATGCTGCAAGTAATTCGATTAAATGCTTTCATTTTTCACTCCTTATTGATTAAACGCAATCTTTGAACGACAGTGCGCCAGTTGTCACCTCTGCGAACTTCTCGGGATTTGCATTGCTCACAACCTCACCGCTGTTTGCTTTGAAACCTTCAACAAAAAGTTCTAATAGAGAATTAAACTGCTCTTTCGTTTTTACTTTGCGATCCTTAATGGACTCCTTAAACATTTTAGTAACTTTACGTTCTAACTTACTTTCCATCAGTTTCTTTTCCATGTGGTCAGCAAGTTCATATTCATTAATTTTACCTTCCAGGGCGGCGATCTTAGCGGTTAATTCAATAATCTTATCGCTTTCCTTTACATCCGCCGGGGCCTCATCCTTCTTGGTTATTTTTACCAGGGTCTCAGGTTTTTTATCATTGGGAATTTCAAAGGGTGCCTGGTCTTTAGTAATGACCTTTTCATCCCCTTCCTTAGCGCAGGCCTCAGCTTCAGCGATAGCGGGTTCCTTCTTTTCCGGAGCCTGTTCTGGGGCAGCGTCTACCTTTGGTTGTTTGGACATAAGAACGGAAGCGGCCTTAACGTGCATAGCACCGGCCTCAACAGCTTTAGGTCTTTCCATTCCCATCTCACCATAGACATTGCTCATCTCGGTTACTGATTGGGTATGATCGCCTTCAATACCAGTAAGATATTTGGCAATCATGGACTTAATAAGTTCTGCATCTTGGGCAGCATCTGGATGCTCTTGGGAGTTTTGCTCTGGAGCAGCAGGGGCAGCTTGTGGGGCAGCGGGTGCCGGGGCCGGACTTTCTTGTTTTACAGGGGCCTCAGCTTCTTGATTTTTCTTCTTCATTTCTTTATCTCCTTCTAACATTGCTAAAATTTTTCCTCCTGCCCCAGGTGCGGTAACAAGGTCACAACTGATGGCATCGGTTATTTTTGTTGCTAATTTAACACTATCGACTCCAAACTCCATGGCCTTCTGAAGTTTAGGTTTGCAGGCGTCAGGGCAATCCTTCATAATTTCTGTTATAGGTCTATGTTCTGCTTCACCATTGGCATTGATAGATAATCCTATAAAGTCTTGTCCTGGGAATTTCTTGGCATACTCTAAGGCGTGAGCGAGGAGTCCCTTGGCCCAAGAAAAATGAGCACCCTCAGCAAGGACTAGGTCGCCCATGAGTTGATGACGGCCATCATTAGCAGCTAAGGCAATATTTTCAAAGTGACCCAATACATCCTTAACCGACCGTTCTGGTCTTTCACTTTCCTCTTCATTGGTGGGGTGATCTGTAAAGATTTTTTTACCTTCAAAGATGGGCACTGCCGTTTGCAGCGACTCTTTGGAATAGTAAAAAGCATCTTTCATATTGCCTAAACCTTCTTGGATAAGGACCACTCTAAACCTTTTACCTTGCGGTAATTCAGTGACAGAGTCGACCTCTTGAAAGGACTGTTTAATTTTCATAATGTTCCTGAATATTTTTGGATAATGGGTGGGGTTATTGTAACTAAAATAGAAAATTTACCGCCCAATTGGGGCACAATTTGAGGGGAAATAGTACATTGTTTCAGATCAATACCCTCGTTTATAGCGATATATTCGACCTCTTCCAGCTTATCACAGAATATTCCCCTGAAAAAATAGGTCTGTTTGATCAGTTTATTCTTGAGTATTTTAGTAGATTGGTCAATCATCCCGAGCTTACTATCGACCGTAACTTTATTTTTTTCTCTATCTCTGATGAACTCTTCTAGTGTTGGTGCCCCATACTTCTTGGGGTTCTCCATTATTTCCTCAATAGTATTAGGAAACTGCATAGCTGCTATCCTTTGCTGCCTTTCTTTCTGTGCCGGGTAATGAAGTGGCCGGGGCCTTCATGGCCTGATCGGGGATAGGTGGGAGTCCTGGCACTGGGGCGGGAGGTTCCTCTGCAATATTTATTTTTTCTTTTTCGTAATTAAAATCAGTAACTCCTAGCTCTTTAGCGGCCAGTTCTGCAGCTCGCTCCTTAGATATCCACCCCTCAGATTGTGCCAAGGCAAGGTCTTTAAATTTGGCAGAGCGATCAGAGGTTATTAATTCTGGAAAGGAAAATTCTAGTTTAACATCTGAAGGTAGACCAAAAAGATCAAATAACTTTCTAGATAATCTTAAAAAGATGCGCTCATAATCCAATTGTCTAGACTCAAATACTTTGGTCACTGGTTCAGTGGCAACAACTGACCCTGCTCTGGTTGCTTGATTAGAAAGGTGGGTTCCAAAATAGTTTACTGGAATACCATAACCAATGGCGATCATAGATAGGGCCCATTCAAAGGCCTGACTGCTACCTACTCCGGTGCCCTTTGCTTCTAACATCTCTCGCTTAATTCTAGCATTATGAACATACTCACTACCAGGAGGGGGTATAGTAGGGGCCTCAGCTTGGGATGAAATATATTTAGAAATGTCCTCATCAGCTCCCTCAATGGTTGTATCGATTGCCCAAGCAGACTGTTTTAAATCTTTTAACATGGTATAATTAACGGCATCCCTTAGACGTTTCAAATAACCCAAGACGGGATATAAGTCTGAGCGCCCACGCTTCTCGTTAGAGACGCTATTTACTTTATAATGGGTAATATCATCGGCCAGAATATGTTGATAAATATACTTAGTCGCTGGCACCTTTGAATTAGTATAAATCTGCATCTGAGTAGGAAAAATCTGAACATAATGTAGGACTCTGGTAATATCTTCAGGATAAGTGACAATCTCCCAGATAGTAGTGGGGTCAATAAGTCTTGCTCTTGGCAATAGACCTCTAGGAATTTCATCTCTGTTTAGATTATAAGTCATCTTGGTGTGGGTTTTTGGCAACCAATACCACATGACCTCACCATTGAGTGATAGTTCAATGGACATTTGTTCAACTTGGTTAGTGAAATCATTGGTCTCGGTGAACATTTCCCATACGGCCATAGCAATTTTTGAAAGGGTAGGGTGTTTACAGTCAACCCGAAAACCCCTCCCCAGGGTGAATGTTTTCATACACTGAATAAGGCGTCTTGCTACCGGGTCATTGTTATAAGCATAGAACGCTTGATTGGCCTGCTTAACGTAGTCTAAATACCATAGGTTTTTAAATAGAGGTCCACCCAATAGCGGCACAAAATCAGCACCCACGAAATCAGGGGAGTCATAATCGTCAGCAAATGAAAACCAGTCTGCCCCTTCCCGAAATCTTACCTTGGGCATGGGTTTTTCTATCGACTCTAAGAACTGTTTGGTGTCTAGATTTTTCCTAATAACATAACCAGACTCTTTATTATAATGCAGAACGTCAGCCTCAACTATTGCCTTATCTGTTTTTAGGGCCTCAATGAGGGAGGGCATGGAGTCTATGGTTATGTTAGGGACATAGCACTTATCATTGTCATACTTAGCATCAAAATCTTGGGCACGACGAATGGAGCGCAATCTATAGTCTGAGTCCTCGTGAAACTTATCTTTTACTCTTCTGTTAGCCACGATCCCCACTCCTTATAAATATCTTTACTTTCTATTTGGTCTTTTTCCGGGATAAACGGAACACTGCGACATCTACAATTAAACCCACTGGGAGCGACGGTGCCCTTATCGTCAAAATCTTTCCATTCATGTTCAAGTTTATTTGCTATTTCAGTTGAGGTCAATCCATCTTTCGCTGCATGTTCTGGTCTGGTCTTTTCATCTAGCACTGACACCCACATTAAATCCTTCACGCCCATATCGGCGGCAGCCTTTTCTTCTCCGTTTTTAATGGAGTCCAGATAGACCTGGGTGCTTTGTTGTTCAATCTGCCAGTTGTAATATTCATCACTTGGGTGTTTATAGGATGGTAAACTTTCGCCTGGTCGATAATAACGAAAGTGTCTTGATAGTTCATCGGGAACGTCCAATAAAACTTCCCGGTTCATATATTCTCTTAAAACCCTATTCCACTCCATATCAGACATTTCATCGGTGGTCATGCTAAGACCGGCAGTTTTTCCCCTAACCAGTCGCCCATCGACTGCCTCAATAGCTCTAATGTTTTTAAGAACCCTTTTGGGCATAATGGTTTCTGGTAACAATTTAAGGAGGCGCATCTTTAATTCTTCACTACCCTCCTCGCCCACATAGGCCCGTTCTATTTCTTGATTTATTTTATTCACTAATGCCTGAACACTAATAGACACCTTATCAAATAAACTCTTATCATATTCTGGTCTCCAATCCTTAATAGTCGCTAGCTTACCATTCATTCTAGCAATTCCCTCAAGCCCGGAAGCATAGGAAAGTTTGGTCACAATATTGATTGTATAAGTAATAATGGCAGACAAGTCCTCGGTTAAGTGGGGAACTAAACTATTAAAATAACTCTTTAAACCAAAGATCAGATGTCTTGAGGCGGTGGTGAACCAGGTATGTTTTCCCATGGTATTATAAGATAAAACGGCCTGATTAAGGGCCTCATCAAAGAACTCTTTAATGCGTAGGGAGAGGCGATAATTCATTTTAATGCGAAACCGCTCTAGGGTTTGGTCACGCTCTGAGATAAACTTTTTATATTCTCTACTTAGCATTATTTCCTCAGAATAACATGCAAACCAAATGACCCTTGAGAAATATGCTCACGCATAAAGATTAGGGCCTGAGAGGTAGCGTCTACACAATCATCATGGGGCATAAAAGGGAACCCTGTCAATTCTTCAATGTATAAATCTAACCATGGGGCATTTTCTGGTAAATAAACATTGCCGGCCTCAAATGCCGGGGCCACGGAATTAAAGCGACTATCCTTTGAGTCTTTTGGGGAAAAGGGAATGATGCCAAAAATCTCAGTCTTAAGAGAGTCTATAACGGCCTGGCCATTTGCCTTATCCTCTACTAATTTGGCGTGAGCTTTGGGGTGCTTTAAACAAAATTGTCGCATGGCCCTAATGGTAGTAGGAAAATCCATTCGATCTCTCACCATATCTATTAAATAGAACTCGGCCCCTCTTCTCCCCCATAACTGGCCTACCACATAGTCAGAGTGTTCGGACTCTTTAAATGCCATATCCCAAGACATAATTGTTTCATTAAAGTGACCAGGTAGTTCTCTATAATATTTAATCCACCCACGCTTGACGATACTGCCGCCCTCAATGCTTGGCGACTGCTGATAGAGGGCATCAAACATTCTGGAACCTAGGGCCTTTTTAAAATCTAATAGCTGCTCAATGGGATATCGCTCTGGGTGTAAGGCCTCTCCTTCTTTTCTATATTGGTCATCTTCACTTGCGATGGCCCTAAACTTTATAACTCTCCACTTATCTTTTTCCCTATCTACCAACCTTCCTATCAAATCATCAAAATGCCATCGGGTAGCAATAATAGCAATACCAGATTTAGTTGATCGCCTAGTGTAAAAAGTAGACTTAAACCAATCATCTATTTTCTCTCTTACCACTTGGGAGTGCGCCTCTTCTGAGTTTTTAATATAGTCATCAATAATCCCTATATCGTACCCCATCCCAGTAATACCACCGCCTACGCCAGATGAACGATAGCTTCCTCTTCTACCAGCAACCTCGAAAATAGAACTATTCCTAAGCGGTATTCCGGACAAAGAAACAACCCTCTTGTTTCCTATGGGTGTTTCTGGGAAAATATTTTCGTATTTGGGTGACTCCATAATTCTTTGGACGTCTCTATTTATTCTAGAGCTTAAGTCATCCGAATAAGAGCAAGCTATAATATTGGTGTCTGGGTTGTGGCCTAATGCCCAGGCAGGAAAATAACGAGAAACTATCTCTGATTTTCCGTGCCTTGGTGGGGCCATAATAAGGAGGTGGGGAGATTGCCCCGCTTCTGTTTGATAATAGAAACTTTCTAGTTCACGGCAAAGCATCTCGTGAAACCAATTAGATTTATAATCGTGATGAAGTAGGTGAATAAATTGAAGCAAACTTTTACGTCCTAACTGCCTATCAACTAGCTTCTCGTCTATAGGCGAAATCATTTTGCCTTCTCTATCAATTCCTTAAGCGTAAGTAATTCTTCAACTGAAAGTTTAGAATAATCATTGGTAACTGTAACGTCACTATCGACCTTGCCGGTGTGCTCAACCTTCAATGTCTTTGCTCCGTCAATCTCGTTTAATTCTCTCGCCAAGGCAACGGCGCAGGGATGCTGGTTCAATTTTAGCATTTTTCGATATAACCTAGCAGTCCTAAGCCTTGCCCTGGCATACCTTCTCTTGGCATTAGACTCTAGGTATTTTTCAAAGTCTGCATTTATGTCTGACAAGTAGCGTCTAGTTTGTCGTTCGCTTAATCCCCAATGCTCTGACGCATATTGACATATTTTTTCAGTGGTTTCCTCGTCGCCCAACAACCCAGAAATTATAGTTTTTCTTTCTAAGTATTCCTTTTTAGTAGCTTTAATTTTGTGGGCCATTAAATTTCCTTATCTTCGCTATATTCTTGCAAAAAATCATCAATCGTTATTTCGCCACACGCTTGCGCTGCCTTTTTTCCATCGCCCTTTACAAATACCAATACATTTTGATGTGTCTTGCCAAGTTTTCGGCTAGCACTAAACACACGCCCGGCCCTAATGGGCAAGCTACCTACGGCGGTAACAAGTATCGCCTCGTTGTAATAATTTAGGCCGGCCTCTTTAAATGCCTGGATGGTATCGCCAACAAAATTATAATAGTTGCCATTTTTGCCCCGCACCTCGCCAACTACCCAACAAGCAAAGCGGTCGTCTTTTAAAAGGGAGCAAGTTTCTTTAATTATTGTTTTATAGCTAACAAGGAATTTCTCATATGGCATATTGCTAATATCCCTTGGGTCGTTGCTATAAATTTCAAGGTCGGCATAGGGCGGGCACGAGAATATTAAATCCGCTTGCATATCGGCACATATAGTTTTTATGTCGATGCTGTCGCCGCAATGCCATGTTGGTTTTGGATCGCCGCAAATATCCTCGCCTTGCTGCTTGTTAGCGTCTACTTGTTCTTGGCGCAACTCCACTCCCACATATTTACGGCCAAGCTTACTCGCTACAATTCCGCGTACACTGCCGCCCGCAAATGGGTCCAGTATTGTGCCGCCTACAGGAGAAAACCAGCGGTAAGAAAGTTCAGTAAGCACGGGATCGAAAATACTGATGCCCGCTTCCCCGGTTTCTGTTTTTACCGGCTGCATATCATATTCATAACGCTTAGCGTACTTTTTATCATTCCCCCCCATTAATTGCTGACCGCATAGAACCCCTCTCTCTCTCTCGGATGCCACTCGCCCCGCATTATGTCCTGGCCTAGAAATCTTTTTTTCATATCGTTCGTGCCTTACTTTTGGGTCGTTATTCATTGCATATTTAGGCATATTTTCCGTTTCTCTTTGGGATGTCTTTTTGGTTAGGCGGAATTGATCCAAGCGTTCCTGGCTTTTGAAACTCGCTACTTGTTGCCCCCCCCCACGACCAAGCTCGCTCTGTATCCCCATCGCAATCCATTGGCGCTTGCGATCCTGCCACCAACCTTCACGGGCATTTAGAACACTAAAGGGCGGTATTAAGAACTTGTCCGCCATGCTAGGCGATATTGCACCATCTCCATTGCCGCTACTGTTTGGCAACTCTAAACCAATATCGAAATTTTCATTTATATAATCGTAATCCCACCCTGTATCTACCATAAACTCATCAAGACCTTCCGGCGTTATTTTGGCATAATGAGAAGTGACCGCTAAAAGCTTTCTTTTTGCTTCAATTTTATCTTTGGCGTGTATCTTGTGAATGGGGAAAAGATCGGGAAAATTATAGCCTTCGTTTTCCATTTTCTTCACGGCAAGCTTACGATGGGTTCCGTCTAATACCTCTAATATCCCATCGTGTGCCCATACAAAGAATGGGAAGCTGAAACCTAGTTCCACCATTTGTTTTTTTAATTTATTATAATTTTCCTCAGATAGTGTTTTTAAATTCCCCTGAAGGATTACCAGGTCATCAATCTTGGCGGAGTCGTGAATATCGCACGTTATGGGTATTGAAATAGGGCCTGTCATATCTATCGTTATATTTTCCATAACCCAATAATAACCGGCCCTACGCCATGTAGGCAACCCATATATAAGGAACAAGCAATGTAAATAAATTTTATATATAATATTTTGTCTATAATTATATATACATACAATAATAATATATATATACAATATATATTAAATATGCTATAATAGGGGAATAGCTAAGAACTTAGGAGGTTTTATGAAAAGGAAAGTTAAAAGAGAAACCCTTAAAATTGTTTTTACTAGTGACCAGGATAAGAAGAGCTTTATTGTTATAGAAAAACCAGAGGGATTTTGGGTTAATGCGGAATATGGCCGCAGAGCAGAGCTTAGCTCTGGCAACAAGGTAACACTTTCCCAGTTTTTGAATACAAATAACGGCACGATTATTGGTGCCATAGAAAAAATGAATGATAAGCAAAGGGCAAAGTTTTTTTTAGAGTTAGGATGCCTGTTCGCCAAAAAAGCGGAAATGTGGAGAGAATGGATGGTGAAAAGATATCCACAAATTATGCCATCACGAGACTAAGGAGGATTTATGACACCAAAACAAGCTAGATTAATTGCTAGAGATTTTATAGATGAGGTTTCAACGGCCAGCGACTTAAGCGAGCTAATGGCAATTATAACCCTATTTGAGGAGATAGATAGTAAGGACATGCTTTGTTTGCTTCAAAATGCCCTAAGTAATGAGTTTGATATAGCTGGTCTGATTGAAGAAACCGCCAATGCTGACAAGGAGGAACTATGAATAGGACTCAACAGATTATAGCAAATCTTAGGTCTCAAATAAGACAATTAAAGGGCGAGTTAGAAACGTGGTTTGACCCGGAATACATAGATGAGAGGATATCTAAATGGGAACCCTTTGATGCCGCCCTATACGAATATTTTGATACTAAATACGAGAAAGTTACTGGTGGTTGCAAGAGCACTACCTTCTGCGATGAACCAAAGATTAAGGAAATTCTTGATCAAATAGAAGAGTGCCACCATACTATTAATGAGCTTGGCAAGTTAATGAACGACTCCAGGGACTTACAAAATTTAAAAGATACGCTTAAGTTTTTTAAGGTATTCCTTTCTAACTAAGGAGGATTTATGAAGCCTAAAATTACGCCCTTTATTTTAACTGATGCTGAAAGGGATTTTATAGCTGCTAAGGGGTTTGGTAATATGACCATAGGCCTTAAATTCCTCCTTAAAGAAGCCGGTTTTGATGCCCAGTCTGAACCTACGCCTCCCAGGAAACCCAAGAAAAAATAACTACTTTTTTAGGCCTATTCCCAAGTCTTTAAACTTGATCTGGGAATAGGTCTCGACCAGTTTTGAAGCTACACCCATAGGCCAGGGGCGCTTCCTTACAATATAATTATAAAGAGTCATGTAGCCTATGCCTAGATTTAGGGCGAGCTGCCTTTTATTGATGGCCAGTTCTTTGAATTTCTTTTGTAGTGTTTTCGAGCCTCGGGGTATCATTTTCTTCTCTCGTTAATAGCCGTATATCCCTTTTTATTTCGGGGTTTCTTTTAATCTGGGACACTATAACATCTCGCAGGTGGGCCCGTAAATTAGGGATTTGGTTATAAGTAGTGGTTATAAATGTATGCAATCCTATAAATTTCTCTATAATATTATATCCAGACTCCCCTAGCTTCCCTTTACAATCCCCTAGGTCATCCATGTTTAGGTGGGGAATTTGCTTGGTAAGGAAGGCGGCAAGCTCAGTCGCTAGCTCCTCCGGGGTTTCCCCATTATCTCCGTGGAGAGTTTTAATAAAAAAGGATATAGGAGGAAATCCCTTCTCTTCACTTATCCACTTTATGCAGGCCTGCCTGATTTTCTCTTCGGGGAACCCGCCCAAGATTTCAGTGAAGGTAATGAGGCGCTCTTGGGGTTCTTCGGTGCCGACAACTAAGGCCAGCTTCCTTAGATGCTCAAAGATTTTTTCCTTATTTTGGTGCATAGGGGTTTTTCATCCTTAAGTTCTCTCTTACCCCGATCTGTTTAAAGGTCAGCTTCTCGTTGTCAACCCTTACCCCGGTCGCCATTTCCTTGACCAGAATATTGATGTCCTTTAGGCAGATATCTAGCGGGTGACACCTTCCAAAATAAAACTTATTGTCGCTAGATAGATAGTGTTTGATTAAATTGTCTGCCATCTCAATTCCTACACTATCTTTGATCTTTTTAAGTATAGCATTGCTTTTAGCGTTGCGGCAAGGTTTTGTTCCGTGGACTGTTTCGTATTCCTTTGAATAGGTCAACCAGAGGTCTATTTTTTCTATTACCTTTGGTTTTTTAGTGGAAGCAATAGCGGCCTCCCAGACTATTTTGGCCGTTTCTTTCCCTATTCCCGTTGAGTGTAACCCTAGCTCCGCAGACCACCACCTTTCAAAATCTTCCATTATTCCTTTCCCTTGAAATATTCCCCGAGTATTGCACAAATATTCTTTAAAATCTTATTTGGGTAATCTATTTCCCAAGCTGCCTTGCTAAGTTCCTCCAATGCCGCCTCGGCCTTTCCTAGCTTGTAAGACAAAGCAGAAATCTCTAGTGCCATTTGGTAGAGACTTTTTTCCCCGGTTTCGACCACTTTAAATTTCTCAAACTCGTTTTCAAACGACATAATCAATATTATCTTTTATATCTAAAATAAGTCGGCAAGGCATTTTGACTTACCTCTAAAATTATCGGGTCACACCTAGGAATAATAACCGACGCAGCTCCAAAGTGGTGGCCCACTAAATAGGTTACTGTCAAAATCAATCCGAATACAAATGTTTTCATTTTAATGCCCCTCCCATCCAAACTCTGACGCTAATAGTCCATGACAACTAGAACAGCGGCGGTAATTATTGGTTGACTAAAAGGGTTTCCCACACAGGAGGCATAATCTAGTTATGGAATGGACTTTCGGTGGTTTATCAGAATGGTAGCGGTTTTTTTTGCGCTCTAAATTTTCTTTATGGCGTTCATTATCTCGGTTAGGCGGTTGATCAGGTACGGGGTTTGTATCATGGGAAAACATTCGACCTCCTCTTGCAGTTTAAGTAGCATCTCAATGACTCTTGTTTTGGCAGGCAATGGTTTAGAAATCTCTATAGGTAATTTGCTAGTGACATCCCAAAGAATAACTTTGTGTCCGGTTATAGAGCAAAACTTTTCACCTACTTCCTTAAAGACACCCATATCCCGAAGCTCTGTAAATCTGGCCCGGGACTGGGTAATGTTTTTAATAGGCCTGCCGGCATTTAAAATTCTAAAGGCCTCAGCGGAAGTTAAGGGGCCGTTATTATAAACGACATTATAAACCTCCCACCTTCTTTCAGATAAAAGTCCTGACTCTTTTATTTTCATATATGCCTCTATTGAAGTTTCTCTAGTCATGGCCCCGCCTCGATTGCTTTTTCTAGATCAGTTATGGGGCCGTCTAACTTTTCCATAACAGTATTCATTCCAACCTCATATCCTTCTAAAAATATTTTACCTAAAAGGTTAAACATCGCTTCTCGAGACAATTCAAAATATCCCTTTTCATTTTTAAGAGGGTCAATCTTTTCTAGCTCATCACAGATTTTAAAATTCACAAATTCCTCGATTTTAATAGTCATAAAGTCTCCTCAAAAGGGGATATTGTCAGTCGTAAAAAGTTCATCTTGTTTAGTTTGGACTGGGACACTCTCATCTATTAGGTGTTGTTTATGTCCCATTGGGCCCAAAAACTCTAAATGTCGGGCCTCTACAATGGTCATATATTTCTTAGTTCCATCCTGCCCTAACCAGGAAACGTTTCTAGTCCTGCCCTCAATGCAAACCAGTCTGCCCTTATCTAGATATTGCTTTGCTAGCTCAGCAGTCTTTTCCCAGCACTGAATATTATGCCACTCAAGATCGTCCTTACCATCCTGGGTTTTTCCTTCTACGGTGCAAAGAGAAAATTTACATAAAGCCTTACCTGTTTTTGTGTAAGATAATTCTGGGTCTTTTCCTAGCCTACCAATTAAAATTTGCTTGTTCATTTTTTCTCCTTAGTTTTAGAAACAGATTGCTCTGCTTCCTTTATATAGTTAATCGCCTTGCCAATAAATTCATCTAGCTCAGTCAAAGACTTGGAAGGAATTTCCTTTAAATTACAATTAAAGATACCCTTGCAAATAGTATCTCGCTCCCTATCATTTTTAGTTTTATAGAAAAGTTTTGCTAAAAGAGGTTTTAACTCTTCTAAAAGCTCATGTTTTTCGTCAACAATGGCATTAGGTGGAGTGGGTTTAGGTTGTCCTTTTGGCATGGCCTCTTCTCCGTCATCATCTCTTTGAACTATTCCCACTATGGCGGCAAGAGAATAGCGCCGAGCATAACTGATACAGCTCCCAACGGCCTGTGGGTCATCCTTGCCGGGTTTCATAGAAATAGAACCAGCAATCCATTGGCCTGATTTATGAAGGAGAATAGTTTTAATATTAACCCTACCCTCTGACGGTTCCCCTAATTGGACTACCGAAAGACCATTTTTAGTTAGAGGTTCCCGACATGCCTCCCAAACTGAACCAAGGTCAGCATAATGTGACTCGAAATAAGGATTTAAGGCCCCCGCCTTAGCTGCTCTTATCTCCGCTTGCGCCAGGGATAGAGCTGTTGCCAACTGATCTAAATTTTCCGACTTTTCCATTAAACCTCCTAAGTTTTTTAAATCTAATATCCTTAGAAATTTCATCTAAGGCAGCATCTATATTAGTGTTTGATTTTAAAACTATAATTCTAACCCCAGAACTCTTATCATAAGGAACCATAACTCCAGACCTTCTTGAACCCTCACAGTTTCCACAAGGATATTCCATAGCATTGACATTAAATTCACTATACCCACAAGTATTGCAAATATTTTCAACCATAATTCCTCCGTAAGAAAAATCACTATATAATAAAAACGTATATAATATTATATAAATTTTCGGATTTTTTTCTTTTTTTATAGATTTTATTTAATTTGAGCGCTGTTTCTTTATTAGTTTGGACTAATAAACACTAATTTTTAAAAAAAAGAGTTTTAATCTAGACTCTTTTTAATTATCTTATCAGGATTAGCAAAATCGTGTTGATTTGGCGGAACTTAGAGGAAGCAGTTCTTTATGGCATCTATCTTATCTGGCCATGTTCACCTAGATAAAACCCACCTCATCCCAGGCAAGAAAGGTACGTCCTCTCTGGGTAGCTTCACTAAGCGACTGGAGCACGAAACCGCTCCCAAGTGTAAATTTCCCTGGAAAATAAGGCAGTATGCCAGTAAGGCAGAGGAAAGAGCTTGTTGGTCATGCTCTCTATTGAGCAATTACTATGAAATGAGGTATGCCCCTACGACGGAGGCCGAGGGGCCTAGGAAGTCATTACTTAAAATATTTTTGACGACTTCGTACCTAGAATTGTAGTTGCGGTTCAGTTTCAGGACTGCTCCGACCACCATCAGTAAGTAAGGGTTTGGCCTTCCTTTGTCAAGAATTATATTTCTTACGTACAAAATACGTATTTAATTTATAAATATGCGAAAATACGATCAAAACGTGATGATGGGCGTTAAAAAAAATGCGTACAAATTTTTGACCTAAAAAACACGTTTTTTCCTCCGAGGGCCTGCGAACAAATTTACAGAAAAAAACGATTCTTTTGCGAGGGGCGATAAACGACCAAAAACTAAATCGTTAAAAATACAAGAAATTCGAAATCGGGTTCCCGGGATAGCCGAACCATGGGCTTAAAAATTGTTTTTTAGCGGTTTTTTCATCGAATTTGTGCCTCATCTGTAGATTCTTGTGTCCCGACATGGTCAAACGCTAAAAACGGCCGTTTTATTCGTTTTAAGCGCATATCTATAACCGCTCAAGTTTACTGGTCACTTTTCCGATCCTTTAAATATGATCACAATGGAAATTATACCACGAGGACGTAAAAAATTTGTTTGCCTAATTAAAGATAATGTCGCATTGCATACTATCATTCAGACCTTCGACTCTAAAGAGAAGGCCGTACAATGGGGGCGGCGTACCCTCTCCGCCCTCAAAGACGGCACTATCGAATGGGCAGAAATTAGGAAAGATATTCTTTAGGTGCCTTTGGCGATTGTCTCGAATATATTCGCACGAAATTTCCCGTGTTTTTAATTTTTATATAAAGTTCTTCCGTATCCGCACCCTTAATTGGCATATTCTTGATTGCCGGGTATGAACTCACTTTATAACCAGCAATCACCACTCCATTGCACACAATACCTTGCTTAATTAAAGATGGTATTTTCCTTTTACACAATATTCTTAAACCTAAAAATGGAAATTGTAGGTATCCATACCAAGTATGCAATGTTTTCAATCCTTCCGTAACAATATGACATTTCTCTTCCGTAGACATTTGTAAAGGACGCCATATCTCTAAAGACTTATTAAGATCGTCCGTATGACAAGAAATTTCATCTATATGTACTTTTTTCCAATCCGTTTCCACGGTCTGCTTTTCATTGATCACTAAAAAACAATGAGACCATTTAGAGTTCATACATTTTGCCAGTAGACGATCAAACCATTTGTCATGAGAAATAACAAATCCTATGTCTCCTTTCTGAAATTCCATACTAGTCCTTTTCCGTAAGGATATGATCAACCCAGACATTATTCACTCCGGTGGATATGGAGGGATAATATTTTATTCTGACATATAGGCCTGGAATTATTTGTCCCGGTGATCCGTCGGGCGTCGTGATTTTATTTTCAATATTAATATGACGAACCCACGAGGAATCGTATTCCTTAAGAACAACTTCATTGCCGTATCCGAGTATGTTATCAATGTCCACCACTTGAGAAATAGCAAAATCGTCATCACCGAAATTATCACTATCGAAGAAAAGGCCCCACAACCAGTAATACTCACCTTTATCTGGGTAAGGAATACAGTAGTCCAAATTAACAGGACGTGAGTGAAAACAACTTCCATTCTCAAGATTTCCCTCCACCGTTATAACGCCGGAATTTACGGCCGCAATTCTGGCCCTTTTTTGAAAAAAATCTTGACAAATAAAATCACCCTCTTCGACATCCAAAGATGAATTTATTGTGAACTGTTGTCCATTCTTGTTTGTCAACGTGGCAGCACAAGCATAGTCACTAAAATCAAATCTTATTTTTGACATTCCCGCAGATTTTAATTCGTGTTCATTTTTAGGGGTGGTTGGAGTCACCTCCCCTGATATATGTTGAATATAATCATCTAATAGGGGTTCTCCGGTATGATTAGAAACAATGGAATCTAAAATATCTTTTTCTTCAAGACTTATTTCCAACTTAAACCAAATGGTGGCCTGATCGGAAAAATAA
>Ga0208980_10000102_pt1 | contig 40540 bp, 36 predicted proteins | sample WetSurMetagenome_3_FD_187993 | JGI IMG/M metagenome (GOLD analysis project Ga0208980, IMG submission 187993) | Wetland microbial communities from Twitchell Island in the Sacramento Delta, sample from surface sediment Aug2011 Site A1 Bulk (version 2) | ecosystem: Environmental > Aquatic > Marine...
TATCATCAACAAGTTTAATATGATCATCAGTTAATTTTTGCATTTCTTTTTCAGCATCATGTAGCTGATCCTCTGTCATTTTTTTTTCTTTTTCTTCTCTCTTAAGATGATCAATTGCATCGCGCCGGACATTTCTTATTGCAACTTTAGATTCTTCACCAAATTTTTTAACAAGCTTAACAAGTTCTTTTCTTCTTTCTTCATTTAAAGGAGGAATAGGAATTTTAAGATTTGTACCATCACTGATTGGATTTAGTCCCAAATTAGCTTCAAGTATAGCTTTATCAACTATTTGCACCATCTGCTTTTCCCATGGAGTGATAGCAAGCGTGTGAGCATCCAGAACAGAAACGTTTCCGACCTGGTTTAAGGGAACCATATTGCCATAATAGTCCACTTTTATGCTGTCAAGTAAAACTGTTGTGGCTTTTCCCGTTCTTATTTTAGCAAGCTCGCTACGAAGTGTTTCAATTGATTTATCCATTCTGCCTTTGGCATCTTTTATTAATTGATGCATAACTACCTCAGTTTGTTGTTAAACTTCTTTAGTAATCTTTTCGCCACTGTTAATAAGAGTACCAATTTCCTCACCCATCACAAGCTTCAACAAATTATCCTTCACATCCATATTAAATACAATCATTGGAAGATTATTTTCCTGGCAGAGGCTGACAGCCGTCAAATCCATGATACGAAGGTTCTTCTTTAAGACATCCAGGTATGAAATGTTTTCAAACCTGAATGCATTCGGATTTTTTTCGGGGTCACTGTCAAACACTCCATCCACCCTCGTTCCTTTAACAATAACATCAGCATTTATTTCAACTGCGCGAAGCGATGCTGCAGTATCAGTACTGAAGTATGGATGTCCTGTTCCTGCACCGAAAATAACGACTCTTTTTTTCTCAAGATGTCTCATCGCTCTTCTTCGAATGTAAGGTTCTGCAATAGCTTCCATATTTATAGCACTCATCAGGCGTGTATAGATTCCTCTTTTTTCAATCGCGTTTTGCAAAGCAAGTGCGTTAATTACAGTGGCAAGCATTCCCATCTGATCTCCTGTAGCTCTGTCAATTCCCTGAGATGTTGCACTCAAACCACGATAAATATTTCCACCTCCGATTACTATCCCAAGTTCCACACCGGCTTTGTATGCTTTTTGGATTTCTTCGGAAAAAAAATCGAGAACATTGTTGTCTATACCAAATTCCTGTTCACCCATAAGGGATTCACCACTAAGCTTGAGTAAAACTCTTTTGTATTTTAATTTCATTACATCCTGTAAAAAATTTACGTTTAAATATAAAAAAAGGTCTTAATATTTTTAAGACCTTTCTGTTCGAAATTACTTTTTCTCATCACCGAGATGAAACCGGTCAAACCGGGAAACCTTAGTGGTAGAACTATGCTTCGTATTGAACTCTTTTAGTAAATCACTAACGGTTTTTGAATTATCTTTAATGAATGCTTGTTCGAGAAGCACATTTTCCTGGTAAAATTTATTCAATCTTCCCAAAGCTATTTTCTCAAGTATTTGCTCTGGTTTACCTTCTTTCTTTGCTAACTCTTTGTATATCTCAATTTCTTTATCTACTGTTGCTTGTGGCACATCTTCTCTCTTTATGCTGATTGGATTCATTGCCGCAACCTGCATTGCCATATCTTTACCAATTAAATAAAGCTCATCGTTTCCTGCTTTTACTTCATCAAATTTTATTAGCACACCAAGTTTTGAACCCATGTGAATGTAATCTACAAGTAAACCATCATTCGCTTCCACAATATTGAAACGAGAGACTTCTATTTTCTCTCCAACCTTACCTAATACTTCATTCAACTTGTCCTGAACAGCAGAAATTTTTAAAAGCTCCTCGACATTTTTGGGTTTACTTTTGTGAACCGCATCGATAACAAACTTTGCCAGATTTACAAAATCTTCACTCTTTGCAACGAAATCTGTTTCACAGTTTATTTCAAGAATAGTAGCAGATTTTTTATCATCAGAAACTTTGGTTACAACTAATCCCTCGTTAGCAGATTTTTCAGCTCTTTTTGCAGCGACTGAAGCACCTTTCTTCCTGAGTATTTCAATTGCTTTTTGAACATCGCCATTGGCTTCCTCAAGCGCCCTTTTGCAATCCATCATTCCGGCGCCTGTTCTTTGTCTTAAATCATTTACTTGTGCAGCAGTAATTGCCATAATATTAATTTCCTTTCAAAATTATTTTTCCGAAGAAGGATCTTTATGATCTGAATCTGCTTTCTCTTCAGAAATATCATCTTCTTTTTTATCTCTTCGTTTCAAATGTTTTTTAGATATTTTTTTGTCTTCACTTTGATCTGTTTCTTCATGATACTCTTTTCTTGATCTTTCACGTTCTGCGACTTCTTCTGCTCTTCTTTCTTTATGTTTTGCCTGTCCTTCAATAACTGCATCAGCCATATGCTTGATAATAAGCTCAATCGTTTTGACAGCATCATCGTTTGCCGGGATAGCATAGTCGATTGGATCAGGGTCACAGTTTGTATCAACCATTGCAAACACCGGTATGTTCAACCGCTTTGCTTCTTTGACTGCAATATCCTCTTTCTTAATATCTACGACAAATACTGCACCTGGCAGCTTAGCCATAGTTTCAACACCCTCAAGAATTTTTTTCAACTTGTCACGTTCACGAGTAAGAAATAATCTTTCCTTCTTGGTTATCTTTTCGAAGGTTCCATCAGTCTCTTGCTTCTCTATATTCTGTAATCGCTTTACACTCTTCCTGATCGTTGAAAAGTTTGTGAGCATTCCGCCAAGCCATCGCTCACTTACCCAGTTCATTCCACATCGTTTAGCTTCCGATTCAATCACTCCTTTTGCCTGTTTTTTAGTCCCAACAAAAAGAATTGAACCACCCTGAGAAACAGCTTCAACCATTTCATGGTATGCCAAATTCAGTAATCCAAGACTTTTCTTTAAATCGATGATGTGGATCCCATTCTTCTCCATAAAAATGTATGGTTTCATTTTGGGGTTCCAGCGGCGTGTTAAATGCCCGAAGTGTGCACCAGCCTCAATGAGGTGAGTCAACTCAATAGTTGCCATTTATTATATCTCCTGTTTTTTTCTTCTATTCTCGTCGTCTTTACCCTTCATCCCATTATTTTCAGGACACAGGAGGTAAATCGGAGAATATGAATGTTAATGAATAAATTATCTTTTAGAAAACTGAAATCTTTTTCTTGCTTTTGGTTGACCATATTTCTTTCTCTCAACCATTCTTGGATCTCTTGTTAAGAAACCTTCTATTTTTAATGCTGGTCTGAATTCAGGGTTAGTATCAATTAAAGCTCTTGCTATCCCTAGTCTTATTGCTTGTGCTTGACCAGTTGAACCTCCACCTTTCACATTAACATGAACATCGTACTTGCCCTTGGTTTCAGTTACATCAAAAGGTTTTGTAATGTCTTCACGACTTACCAGTAAAGGAAATGCTTTTTCAAATTCTTTACCGTTAACCGTTATTTTTCCATTTCCGCTTTTTAAAATAATTCTTGCGACTGATGTTTTTCTTCTTCCAATAAATATTCTATCTACCATTACTTCTCCGATGTACTTAATATTTCAGGTTTCTGTGCTTTGTGCGGATGTTCATCGCCGGAATATACTTTTAGTTTCGTAATTAAACTTTTACCTAATCTGTTTTTAGGTAACATGCCTCTTACAGCTTCCTGAATTGCAAATTCAGGTTTTTTGCTTTTCATATCTTCATATGAACGAATCTTTTGTCCACCAGGATACATACTGTGCCAGATATATTTTTTTAATTGTTCACGTTTGCCTGTCATTTTAACTTTCTCAGCATTTATCACAATCACAAAATCACCGGTATCCATATTTGGTGTAAAAATCGGTTTGGTCTTTCCTCTTATAACTGATGCAACTTTGGAAGCAAGTCTTCCCAAAGTCTGGTCCTTAGCGTCAACGAGATACCATTTCCTTGCCGCATCTTCGGTCTTGATGAACCTGGTCATTCTTTCCTTTTTCAAAATATACTCCTTGGTTAAACAAATTTTTTTTTGAAGCTTGAAAAAATAAGCTCATACCCTTAAAAAGTCAAGAAAATTTGAGGATATTATAATCCCCTAAAAACATAATTCATCTAGTTCGAAGGATTTGTTCTTTTAATCGCTGAATTCAAACAATTCTTAAATTCGTGAAAAGTGATTACCCAAGTTTTTAGTAGTCCTTGATAAAAAACCTAGACAAATGATGACAAAAGAATTTGCAGTGCAATCTTAATTCGCTTTACTTGAGCAACTAAATTTTTCTGTACTGCTTTTATTTGAAGCCCAAATCAAAATTCGTAATTTTGTTGTCTCAAGTTCTCATTCTGAATTACAAAGTAGGGAAAAATGAAATTTCTAGTAACAGGTGGATCAGGATTTTTGGGAATAAACCTCATCCGTTATCTGCATTCTAATGGTCATCAAATAAAATCCCTTGATCTTGTGGACTTTGACTATCCCGATATGAATGATAAAATCGAGGAAATAAAAGGAGACATTCGTAATAAAGCGGTGGTTGAAAAAGCTGTTGAGGGAGTTGAAATAGTTGTTCATTGTGCAGCAGCACTTCCACTTTACACGCCAGATGAAATTTTTTCTACCGATATTGATGGCACAAGAACGATGCTCGAAGCTGCAGAGAAATTTAAGGTACAACGCTTCGTTCACATTTCTTCAACTGCTGTGTATGGAATTCCAGATCATCATCCACTTTATGAAACAGATAAGCTTGACGGAGTTGGACCTTACGGTAAAGCAAAAATTCAGGCTGAAGAAGAATGCCTTATGTTCAGGAAGAAAGGAATGTGTGTTCCAATAATTCGTCCAAAATCTTTTATTGGACCAGAAAGATTGGGAGTATTTGATTTGCTTTTTGATTGGGCAAAAGATGGTCATGGCTTTCCTATGATTGGAAATGGAAAAAATCGTTACCAACTTTTAGATGTAGAAGATCTTTGTGAAGCAATCTATCTTTGCTGTACTCTTGATAAGGAAAAAGTGAATGACACATTCAACATTGGGGCAAAGGATTTCACAACGATGAGGGAAGATTATCAGGCTGTTCTGGATTTTGCAGGTCACGGAAAAAAAATAAAAGGACTTCCTGAAAAACCAATTATTTGGACTTTAAGAATTCTCGAAGCAATGAAACTCTCTCCGCTTTACAAGTGGGTTTATGAAACGGCTTCAAAAGATTCTTTTGTTTCGATTGAGAAAGCGGAAAAAGTTCTCGGATACAAACCGAAGTATTCAAACAAAGATGCTTTAATTAGAAATTATAAGTGGTATCTTGAACATCACGAAGAGTTTAAAAACAAAACTGGCATTTCACACAGAGTTCCCTGGAAGCAAGGAATTCTGAAGGCTGCAAAAGTTTTCTTTTAAAGATGATTTTTATTTTATTTAAGAATTAAATAAGGAGAATAAAAATGGCTCAGAAAAAAGATTATTTAAAAGAAGTTATCGAACACATCGATATTAAAAAGTATAATGTTGTTCCATTTATCGATGAGATGGAGAATATGGCTTTCACTGCACGCGATCTAAATCGTGCTGGGCGAATTTATGATATGATGCTCAAGGATAAAAACTGTGGAATTATACTTACGCTCGCCGGAAGTCTCTTCAGTGCAGGTTTAAAGAAAGTAGTTTATGATATGATTATGAATAATATGGTTGATGCAATCGTTTCAACTGGCGCAATCATAGTTGATCAGGATTTCTTTGAAGCACTTGGATTCAAACATTACAAAGGAACAAAATGGGTTGATGATAATGAAATGAGAGATCTGCACATTGATAGGATTTATGACACTTTCATTGACGAAGATGAATTAAGAATTTGTGATGACACCTGCGCGAAAATATTTAATGGTATGGAACCAAAACCGTATTCATCAAGAGAGTTCCTTTATGAGTTTGGACGATATCTTGAGAACAACGGCGGATCAAAAGTAGATGATTCAGTTGTTTGGGCTGCTTACAAAAAAAACGTTCCGATTTTTGTTCCAGCTTTTTCTGATTGCTCGGCTGGATTTGGTTTCGTTGTTCACCAAACTCAAAATCCAGATAATCATTGTTCAGTTGACTCAGCAAAAGACTTTCTCGAACTAACAAAAATTAAACTCGCCAGCAAAGACACAGGTATCTTTATGATTGGTGGTGGAGCTCCTAAAAACTTTACACAGGATATAGTCGTCGCAGCAGACATTCTTCAGGAAGATGCAACGATGCACAAATACGCCGTTCAGATTACAGTTGCAGATGAAAGAGATGGCGCACTTTCCGGTTCAACGCTTAAAGAAGCAAGTTCGTGGGGCAAAGTTGAGACAACTTTTGAACAAATGGTTTACTCCGAAGCTACTGTTGCGATGCCACTAGTTGTAGGTTATGCCTATCACAAAGGAAGCTGGAAAGAAAGAAAAGGTAAAGAGTTTCAGAAGATATATTCGAAGGTTGTAACTGAAGCGTAAATATTATCTTGTCGATAAAAATGCAGAAGAACCAGTTCTATCATTGATAGAACTGGTTCTTTAAATATCAAAATTCAAAGTTAACTAAACGCTTCTTTTATGCCATCGGAAGGCTAAATATAAATTTACTTCCTTTCCCGACTTCACTCTCAACCCAGATTTTACCGCCTTGTGCCTGTATAAATTCTTTTGAGATCGCTAATCCAAGTCCCCAGCCTTGCCTTGATTTTTTCCCAACCTGAGTAAATCTTTGAAATAACTTTTCCTGATCCTCTTTGGAAATTCCCGGGCCGTTATCAATGATCGAGAAAAAAACTTCGCCATTGTCTTTATTTACTATAAATTTTATTTCATCGTTTTGCTTTGAATAACGTATTGCATTATTGAGAATGTTAACAAACACAAATACCACCTTTTCAAGGTCCGCTCTAACTTCAGGTAAGTTCTCCTCTATCTCAGTTTCGAAATGTATATTTTTTTCTGCTGCCTGCATTACTAAAGCAGTCACTCCAAGTTCAATAACATCCTCTGGCTTCACCCGGTTAAAATTCAGTTTAATATTACCAGTTTCTATCTGGGAATAGTCAAGTAACTCATTAATCACTCGCGAAAGCCGGTTACTTTGCTGTCTTAAAGAACCAATAACCTCGGACTGTTCTTTACTCAACTCGCCGAGACGCTTATCTTCGAGTAGTTTTAAACTGAGATTTATTGACGAAAGAGGAGTTTTCAATTCATGAGATGCTGTTGCTAATAAATTTGTTTTGGCAGTATCTCTTACCTGAAATTGTGTTATATTTTTCAAGATGATCAGATAACCTATGAAAGTATCCTGCCTGGTAATTTCAGAATAAGTTTTTAATTCTTCTTTTTCTATCTTATAAAAATATTCCTGATTGTTGAATACTATTCTCAATGGTTTGGCTGATTCGGAGTCCTGATCTTGATTTAATGTGATTTTATAAATTTCTCGTACTAGGTCATTATGTGCTGCTATATCAGGCATGTAACGTGAAATCATTTCTGATTCTTTGAGACCGGTAATATCAAGTATTTTCTTGTTTGCAATTACAATATTTTTATTTTCATCAATTAGGATAACTCCATCATCGAGGTTATGAACAAGTGATTCCATCCTTTTCTTTTCGGATAGCAGCTGATCAATATGTTTTGCTTCGTAAAGTTTCAGCCGTTCGGCCATCAAGTTGAATGCTGATGCAAGCTCACCCAGTTCATCTTTAGTGCTTATTTCAAGTTTCTGATCATATTTTCTTTCGCTGATGGATTTTATTCTGGCAGTTAATTCTTTTATCGGTTCTACAATTCTCGATGGAAAATAAAAAATAAATGATAGTGTAATTATTATGCTTATCGTAGCGACGATCGCCATATAAATGGTAATTTCATCAGCAAGGTTTTGCATCTCGACGCTTTTCTTTTGGATTGCAAACATATTCACATCATAAATTTCTTGAATAGTTTGGCGAACTTTTAAATATTGATTATAAAATTTACTAATATCGTTCTCCGTATAGTCCTTACCAGATTTTAAAGTATTAACCAAATCCTGATATTCCCTGTAGTCAGAATGAAGTTGATTAACTAATTCGGCTTCTCCTGGTTCCGTAATGTTTTTGGATTCAAGATTAAGTTTTTCACTGAAAATATTTTTTTCGCTTTGAATTGCATTGGTTAGTACAGAGTCGTCAATTGACCTGGTTTTTACCTGGTCAAGCTGAAGTGAATACATATCCTCTATTGACTTCAACATTTGAAATGAATATTCAACTGATGTGTAGTTATTTACTATTGTTCCCTTGGTTTCATCAGCGAGTTTATTTGTAAATAAAATCCCCAGCAAGCTGAGCAGGACTATGACCAGGAATAAAAACAATACTCCGAGAGTTATTTTACTTTTTAACTTTTTCATCAGATGATACCATAAAAATATCTATGTTTTCCTGTGAAGTATAATAAGTCAATTCGCGGAAGAAGTTTTTAATTCTTAATCGATATAATAGTGAAAAGACCGGTTTGCCAATCACGATCAACGACGCTTCCTTACTTTTTGCAAACTCTACTATTGATTTGGCAATGTTATTACTTTTTAATTCAATTACCTCTGCACCAAGTTCAATTGCTAATTTAAAATTATTCAACAGATGCCTTTGAAGTTTAGGATCGATAATGTCTGACTTCTCTTTATCGGTCTGCACATAAACCACAAACCATTTAGAATTATATAGTGAAGAAAGCCGCGATGATCTTCTAATCAATCTTCTGCCGGATTCATAGTTACTGCTTAATGCCGTTACCAATGCATTTATTTTCTCACGACTCGAAGATGGAATTTCATTTACAATTTTTCTTTCAACCTGTCTGGAAACTTCCTTCAATGCAAGATCACGAAGCTGTAGAAGTTTATCTTTCTGGAAAAAATTCTGAAGTGCAATCGGAACTTTCTTCAGATCATATATTTTCCCTTCTTCAAGGCGATCAATCAATTCTTCTATCGTAAGATCAACATTAACTACTTCATCCGCTGAATGAATAATGCTGTCCGGAACCCTTTCGGTGATCTTTATGCCGGTAATACTTTCTACTCTTTCGTTTATACTTTCGATATGCTGAATATTTACAGTGCTTATTACATTTATTCCTGCTTCAATTAATTCCTTCACATCCTGCCAGCGCTTTTCATTCTTTGAGCCCGGAATGTTTGTATGAGCAAGTTCATCAACTAAAACCACTTCCGGTTTTTGAAGAAGTATCGCATCGACATCCATTTCTTCAAGCTGTTTCCCTTTGTAAAATATTTTTTTTCTTTCAATGGCAGGAATTCCTACAAGAAGTTTTACAGTCTCTTTTCTTCCGTGAGTTTCTATATAACCGATCATTACATCTACTTTTTCTTCGACGAGTTCTTTTGCTTCAAGAAGCATGCGGTAGGTTTTTCCAACTCCAGCTGCCATTCCAATATAAATTTTCAGCTTCCCCTGTTTTGAGGAACGGATAAGATTAAGAAATCTTTCTGCCGATATTGAAATCTGTGGTTCCATTTCAGGATCAAATATAATTAAAATGCATTTTCTAAACTCTCAGCATTTGAAAGTTTTAAAATAAAAGCTCTTCTAAGAAAGAAGAGCATTAAAAAGATATGACTATTTCAATTTAAATTCTGAATGTACCTGATAAAATTATCATTGATTCCGACTTCTGATAGTCATCAACATTCAAAAAAATCTCTTCGCTTGCGTTAAACATTTTACCTTCTATTCTCAGCAAAATGCTGTTAACTGGTTTGTAGTCCAGATTCATTGAATAGCAGTTGTTTTGAATTCATCTGTGGCTGAAATAATAATATTATCCGGATCATCGTAGTACTCAATTCTTCCTGCAAGACTTACTTTTGAAGAAAAACTATATTTAGTTACAAATGAAGTTCCCCACCAGGTATGGAAATTGTTGTCTGACATAAATTCCTGCCAGCCATTATCAACTGAAATTGCTGAAGATAAATTACTGCTCCAGTCAACCAAGCAATAGAAGTTATGAAAGATTCTGTCGGTTGTTAGTGAATCCGCTAAATTATACCCTTCACCAAAATATGTGCTTGAGTTCAAAAGAATATTTTCCAATGGCTCGAATTGTATCTGTGTCCCAATTCCTTTGTTGCTATTATTATCCCTGATAACCTGCCAGCCATTCAAAACTAAAAATGAAAACAGCCACTGATTTGTTGTATATGTCGCTTTGGCACCTGATTCATAAAACGGAGAGTTGTGTGCGACGATGCTATGCGAAAGTGTCCAGTTTTCATAATTCAATGTTGATTCCAAGCCAATGTGAGAAGGAAAAATTCCTGCATCAATCCAGAGATTGTCAGCCGGCATGTAACCAACCCTTGCTTCAAATAAATATTGAAATGCCGTTGGTTCGGCTGAATAATTTCTTCGCTGATAATCTCCAAATATTAATGAACCGGCTGCACGGATATTTTCTGCATCATAACTTCCTTTTAAGAAGAATTCGTTTATTGCTATTTCATTATGCCTGTTATGTGAATAGAGAAAGGAAGGCAGTTCTTTGTCTGAGGGTTTGTTAAAGTCATATAAATAATATGATTCGACTGCGAAATTAAAATTGACTTCTGGTTCATCCTGTGCAAATGTATTTCCGAAAGATATCAGCGCAATAAATATGAGAATAGATTTAATCATTTGTGTTTTCCTTTTTTGCTATTCTTATGTCATTGCGAGGAGTCTTCGACAAAGCAATCTAAGTTAAACGAGATCACTTCGCTCCGCTCGTGATGACTAATTACTTTTGATTGTGATTATCAAGTGCAAGATTAAGTTTGAGAACATTCACTCTCTCCGGTCCAAACATTCCAAGAAATGGTGGTTCGATATTTTCTTCAACCAACTTTCGTAGAGTTTGTCTATCTAGATTTCTTGCGTCTGAAACTCTTGCAATCTGAATGAAAGCTGCTTGCGGTGAAATGTGAGGATCGAGTCCTCCACCTGAAGCAGTAACTAAATCAGAAGGTATTTCACTTCTTTTAACTTCAGGATTTTTTTGTAAGAATTCTTCTATTCTTTTTTCTACTTCAGCTAGATATTCTGGATTGGTTGGTCCTTTGTTTGAGCCGCCAGTAGCAGCAGCATTATAATCAACTGCAGACGGTCTTCCCCAGAAATATTTATCCGAATAAAATTTCTGCCCGATGTTTTCAAAGCCGATAAGTTCACCATTTTTATAAATTGGTAACCCCTTTGCCTGAGCAGGAAATAATAATCCTATTGCCCAGATTGATAACGGGAATAACAACCCAAATAAAATCAGAGTTGCAAAATTCAGTTTTATGTCTTTTAATATGTTTTTCATAATTGTTATCCTTTTTTCTTTTGTCATTGCGAGAAGTCCGTTAGGACGACGAAGCAATCTTTGATTTTATCATTGAGATTGCTTCGTCCCAATGAACCTGCCTGTCGGCAGACAGGTCGGGACCCACAATGACAATTGTTAGATAAATAATGTCACCACTAAATCAATCAGCTTTATCCCGATGAACGGAATAATCAATCCGCCTAGACCGTAAATCCATAAGTTTCTAACTAACAGTGCAGTTGCGCCGATTGGTCTGTACTTTACTCCTTTTAATGCAAGCGGAATTAGTGCAGGGATAATAAACGCATTAAAAATCACTGCTGATAAAATTGCTGATTCAGGACTTGCAAGTTTCATCACGTTTAATGCGTTTAGTCCGGGAATACTTGCTGCAAATAGTGCAGGAACAATCGCAAAGTATTTTGCAACATCATTTACAATTGAAAATGTTGTCACGTTTCCTCTGGTAATTAACATTTGCTTTCCAATTTCAATTACCTCAAGAAGTTTTGTCGGATCGCTGTCGAGATCAACCATATTTGAAGCTTCTTTTGCAGCTTGAGTTCCTGAGTTCATTGCCATTCCAACATCTGCTTGTGCAAGAGCCGGTGCGTCATTCGTTCCATCACCCATCATTGCAATTAATTTTCCATCTTTCTGTTCATTTAAAATATATTGCATCTTATCCTGTGGTTTTGCTTCTGCTATAAAATCATCTACACCTGCTTTACCGGCAATATACTTTGCAGTTAAAGGATTATCTCCAGTAACCATTACAGTTTTAACTCCCATCTTTCTTAAACGAACAAATCGTTCCTGGATTCCAGGTTTGATAATATCTTCCAACTGGATAACTCCAAGAATTCTTTTATTCACTGCAACTGCAAGAGGAGTTCCGCCGTTTTCAGCTATTTTATTAATGAAAGTTTCCGCCTGTGCAATTGCGCCATCACTTTTGTTTGCATAAGTCTTGATTGCATCCCAGGCACCTTTACGGATTTGTGTTCCATCGGAAAGATCAACGCCACTCATTCTCGTTTCTGCTGTAAATGGAATGAACTTAGCGTCAGAATGATCCTTCATAACAGAAACATTATTTTTTTCAGCAAGTTCAAGAATTGATTTTCCTTCAGGTGTGGAATCAGCTAATGAACTAAGAGTTGAATATTTTATAAACTCTACCTGATCGATTCCATCCAAAGGATAAAAATTTGTTGCTTTCCTGTTGCCTATAGTTATTGTTCCTGTTTTATCTAACAGAACAGTATCAATATCGCCTGCACTCTCAACAGCTTTTCCTGATTTAGCAATTACATTTGCACGAAGTGCTCTGTCCATTCCTGCGATACCAATAGCAGAAAGTAATCCACCAATTGTAGTCGGAATCAAACAAACAAATAATGAAATTAAAGCCGCAATAGTAACTGTAGTATTTGCATAAAGACTAAATGGCTGAAGTGTAACTGTGACAAGAAGAAAAACTATTGTGAACCCAGCAAGAAGAATTGTTAAAGCAATTTCGTTTGGAGTTTTCTGTCTCTTAGCACCTTCAACAAGTTCGATCATTTTATCTAAGAAGGATTCACCAGCTTGTGTAGTCACCTGAACCTTAATTTTATCTGAACGAACGACAGTTCCACCAATCACGCTTGAATGATCTGTTCCTGCTTCTCTGATAACCGGTGCTGATTCACCTGTAATTGCTGATTCATCTATTGAAGCAATTCCTTCTACTATTTCTCCATCCATCGGAATAACATCTCCGGCTTCAACTACAAAAACATCTCCTTTTTTTAATTGTGATGAGTTTACTTTTTTAATTGAACCATCACTCAATAAAAGTTTTGCTTCGGTTTCGTGACGTGTTTTTCTTAAAGAAGCAGCCTGTGCTTTGCCTCTTGCTTCTGCAATTGCCTCAGCAAAGTTTGCAAACAATACTGTTAGCAAAAGCAGTATTGTAATAACAAGATTATAGATGAAAGAACCTTGACCACTGTTTGGTGACAGGGAAACAAAAGTTATATATAGCATTATCACTGTACCGATTTCAACGGTGAACATAACCGGGTTTTTCATCATCTCTCTTGGATTCAGCTTTGTGAAAGATGCAGCAATAGCTTCTTTAATTAAAGCAGGTTCGAATAATTTTAAATTTCTTTGTCTTTTCATTTTATATATTCCTTTTCTTAACTCTCCCTTAATCCCTCTCCTTATTAAGGAGAGGGAAACAGGGTGAGGTTAATTACATTGAAAAATATTCTGCGATAGGACCAAGTGTTAATGCTGGAAAGAATGACAATGCAGCAACAACTAATAACACTCCGAGCAGAACAATTCCGAAAGCAACTGTATCAACCTTCAACGTTCCTTCAGATTCAGGAACAGTTTTCTTAGATGCAAGTGAGCCTGCAATTGCAATCGGACCAATTATTGGTAAATATCTTCCTATCAGCATTACAGTTCCACAGGCTATATTCCAGAAAGGAGTGTTATCACCCAAACCTTCAAAACCGCTTCCATTATTTGCTGCAGCAGAAGTGAATTCATACAGCATTTCAGAAAATCCATGGAAAGATGGATTGGCTAACCAACCAATATCTGAATTATTGGCTGCAACAACTGCAGCGATTGCCGTTCCGACTAAAATTAGAAATGGATGAAGCAGAATTATAAGCGAGGCGATTTTAACTTCTCTTGCTTCTATTTTCTTACCAAGGAATTCCGGGGTCCTTCCTATCATTAAACCAGCAATGAAGACTGCAATTACGACGAACATAAAAAAGTTGATGAAGCCGACTCCCACTCCACCCCAAACTGAATTTATCATCATATCGAGAAGAAAAATTCCGCCTGATAAAGGAGTATGACTGTCGTGCATGGAATTGACAGATCCGTTGGAAGTTGAAGTTGTCGAAACTCCCCACAATGCAGAAGCTTCTGAACCAAAACGAACTTCCTTTCCTTCCATACTTCCCATTGGCTGCTGAATACCGAGTTTTGCAATTTCCGGATTACCAGAACTCTCAAGACTTATTGCAGAAGTAACAAATGTTAAGAACACTACGAGTGTTACGAAAAAGAAAATCCATGCAAGTTTTTTCTTGTTTAAGTAAAATCCAAAAGCAAATATTAGCGCTGCAGAGACAATAAAGATTGAAAAATTTTCCACAACGTTGGTAAAATAATTTGAGTTCTCAAATGGATGCGCGGAATTCGGTCCGAAAAATCCACCACCATTCGTTCCGAGCTGCTTTATGGCTATAACAGAAGAAACTGGTCCAGTTGCTACATGAACTGTATCACATTCAAGAGTGTGAACTTCCTGCAAACCATTAAATGTTTGAGGCATTCCATTTAAAAGAAGAATGACAGCAACTACAAAAGAAAGAGGAAGTAAAATTCTGGTAAGACTTTTTAAAAATAAATTATAAAAGTTGCCAAGATCTGTGGCCTGCTTTTGGACTAAGCCTTTAAACAACAAAGCAAGTGCAACAATACCTACAGCGGCAGATACAAACTGCATAAATCCGATTACAAGTAGCTGAGAGAAATAAGATAATCCCGTTTCTCCAGAATAGTGTTGAAGATTCGTATTAGATACGAAGCTGGTTGCTGTGTTGTAAGCAAGAGTTGCTTCCATGCCAATAATTTCAACGGGATTCCAGATTGGAATAGAACCCTGGATCATCAAAATGATTATAGACCAGAGGAAGAAGACGATATTAAGCCTGAGCATTGCTATCATATTTGCCTTCCAGTCCATCGTTTCATTAGGATTGATAGAACAAATCCTAAATATGAAATTCTCTAATGGTAAGAGAAAATCTGTCCAGACTTTTTCACCTTTAAAAACTCTGCTGATGTACTTTCCTAATGGATAGGAAAGAACAAGTGTAAGCAGAAGAATAAAAATCACACCTGATATTTCTGAACTCATATTATTGCCTTAAAATTTTTCTGGTTTGATTAAAGCATAAAAGAGATACCCAAAAACGATTATGCTTATAATTAGTAATACTACCATCTCTTATTCCTATAATTTGTCGAAGAACTGAATTGACTTAAAAAAAACGAAGAAGCAAAAAGCTCCTAAGAGAACCATTCCTATTTCGAGCATAGTTTTTCCTTGAAATTTTATCTTATTCTTCCTAATAAAATGCCAGAAGTCTAATCACTTTTTTTGCAAGTACTTAAGCAAATGAAATAGAGGAATGTTTACCCAAACCCTTCCAAAATGGTAAAGTAGATTTTCAAAATGGAAGGATAGCAATGACTTTGATATATTTCTTGATAATTAATGCTAATTCTAAAGTTTGCATTAAGTTTGATATATAAAAAGAAAAAGAGTTTTATTATGAAGACTAAAATGAAAAACATCTCTATCTCAATAGGTATACAATATTTCCTGGCAACATTAATACTCTTCATCTTCATAATGTTATTATACCTGGTTCAGGATATTATTGGTTATCAAACTGTATCGTTGATATTGCTGCTCATCATATTTCTCCTCCCACTTTTCAATTTTGAAAAAGGACCAATCATATTAGCTGCAATCATAAGTGCACTTGCATGGGATTACTACTTTATTCCACCGCATTTTACGATGCATATAGCTAAACCTGAAGACGTTATGACGTTGTTTATGTTTTTTATTGTTGCGATCACAAACGGAGTTTTAACCTCACAATTGAAGACTCAAAAAAATGAGATGATGGAGAAGGAGAGAAGATCAAATGCGTTTTATAATTTATTGAAGGAATTGTCTTTTGGTAAAGATTTAGATGATGTAACTGTAAAAGCCGTTCAGCAGATATCTAATACATTTGGTGCAGAATCAGTAATATTCTTTTCTTCAAATCATCTTAAATTAAACAGGGAACCTCATCCTGCAAGTTCTTTTAATCCTGATGAAATGGAATGGTTTGTCGCTGAGTTAGCCTATGTTAATAAAAAAGAATCAGGTAAAACAACCAGCACATTATCCGATGCAAATGCAATGTACTTTCCACTAAAGGGTACTGATCACATATTCGGAGTTATAGGTGTGCGAATTAGTGATGAGCTGGATTCTGAATCTAAAGAAATAGAATTCATAAGGAATTTTGTTAATGAGATATCCATATTTTTAGAAAGACATCTAACTCATTCTATACCGTAAGCCTGAAGTTTTCTATAAAGAGTTGTAAGTCCAATACCTAAAATTTCTGCTGCTTTAGTTTTATTTCCGTTTGTATGATCAAGGACTGAAAGTATGTGCGTCTTTTCGATATCCTCAAGATTTAGTGATTGAGAATTTGAATTTGCTTTGTGAAGAATTTCTTTAGGTAAGGATGATTCACTTAATGTTTGCCCGTCAGATAAAATTACTGCCCGTTCGATTATGTTTCTTAATTCTCTGATATTACCGGGGAAATTATATGTTTCTAATTTTTGAATTAGATCAGAAGAAACCTTTTTAATATTCTTACCCAATTTCTGTGAATAAAATTCTATAAAAAACTCAGCTAATTGCTTTATATCATCTTTCCGTTCACGGAGTGATGGCAATTCAATTTTCATTACTGAGATTCTATAGTACAAATCAGCACGGAAGTTACCTTTTTCAACTTCATCTTCAAGATTCCTGTTCGACGCTGCAATAATTCTAACATCAACCTGTGTTGGTTTTGTATCTCCTGCTTTGATAAAATTATTTGATTCTAATACTCTCAAAAATTTTGATTGGAGAGAAAGATCAAGCTCTCCTATTTCATCTAAAAACAATGTCCCTTTATGAGCTTCCTCAAATAACCCCTTTTTATTTTTTGTTGCCCCAGTAAATGCACCGGCAACATAACCGAACATTTCGGATTCAAGAAGTTCTTTAGCAAAAGCACTGCAGTTAATTGCTACGAAATTATTTTTTCTTCGTTCGCTTGCATAGTGGATTGATTGAGCAAATATTTCTTTTCCGGTTCCCGTTTCTCCAAGAAGTAATACTGGGACATCTGTCAAAGAAACTTTTCGAGCAATATCTAAAGCATCTTTTATTTTTTTAGAGATGCCGGTTATATTTTCAAAATTGTATTTTTCTCCGACCTTGTTTTCTAGCTGTTCAATCCGGTAGCTCATTTTCGCTTTTTCAATTGCGCGTTGAATAACTGGAATAATTTTATTATCCTCATCCCCTTTGGTTATATAATCAAAAGCTCCTTCTTTAATTGCTTTAACACCATCCTCGATTGTACCGTATGCGGTGAGAACTATCACTTCAGTGAATGGGTTTATTTGCTTAATACTATGAATGAGTTCAATCCCGTTAATATCAGGCAAACGAACATCGGTAACCACAACAAAGAAATCATCCTTATGAACCAAAGCCAATCCGCTTTTCCCATCTTCAGCAGACTGTACCTTATAACCTTCCAGGTTTAGAAGCTTTACAAGAAGATTACGAAGTTCCGGCTCATCATCTATTATTAAAACAGAATCTTTCATTACAAAATATTTTTTTAAGATTACAAATATAAAATATTAAAATGCTATTTCAGGTTAAATTGTTTAGCAAAATAAGATTAAGAGTTTGAAACTGCGGCAAAATAGTCGAGCTAAATGAGTGAAATGAAGAAAATAATATCATATACAAAGGCAATTTGGATTACTATTTACACTACAGCTCTTTTCATAATACGTGTTGACGGGGAGACAATTATAGAAAATTGATTAACAAAATTTAATCTTTTCTTAATTCAAACTTCATTTACGCTTACTAAAATTAGATTGTAATTTTTTTTAATAGCTAATTGGAGATAAAAATGAATACTGTAGAAGTAGCCAGAAGTAAATCTGTTAGTAGTCTAATGAATTTATCAAAACATTATTGTCTTGAAGGAACCTTAATGGCTGATGAAGGAAATCTAAATAAGGCATTAGAAAATTTTGATAAAGCAATCAAAGCAAATCCTCAAAATCATATTGCCTACTATAATCGGGCAACTATAAGGATGGATCTTGGGGATATCGAAGGTGCAAGAAATGATTTTCTGAAATTTGAAATAATTAGCGGTAGATAGCTGGAGATTAAAATAAAATAAATTAAATTAAATTTTAACCGTAAATGTCGTCAAACCATCAGGTTTTGATTCCACATCAACTTCGCCACCGTGCATTTCAACTATAGATTTAACTACGGATAATCCTAAACCAGCTCCCCCTGTGTTTCTGTTGCGCGATGACTCCATCCTGAAAAATCTTTCAAAAATTTTTTTATGAAGATCTGGAGGTATATACTCACCCTTATTTGTAAACGAAATAAACGACTTCTTGGAATTTATTTTCCCTAACCGGATGTCCACTTCTTTATCTTTATCAGTGAATTTAATGGCATTTTCAATCAGGTTGTACAGCACCTGATTCATTAATCCTGTATCAATTTCTGCATAAATTTTCTCTTCAAATAAAAAATTTAGTTTGATTTTTCTATACTCAGCATAAGTCTTCATTGATTCAATTACATTCAAAATGAAGCTATTAAGTTCAGTTTTCTCTTTGTTTATTTTAATAAGCGAGTGGTCTGTTTTTGAAATAAAGAAAAGTTTGTCAACAATTTTGATCAACCGTAAAGTTTCATCGAGATTGCTTTGAAGCACTTCTCTGTATTCTTCGGGTGTAATTTTTGAGCGAAGCGCAAGTTCAATTTCACCACGTAGAATTGTTAAAGGTGTTTTTAATTCATGTGCGGCGGAAATAGAGAACTGATTCATATAATCAATGGATTTTTTAATGCGAATTATCATTTCATTCATGGTTTTTGCCAGTCTGCCATATTCATCATCAAATTCATCTCCACTAATTTTTTCATCCAGATTCCTGGCTGTGATATATTTTGTCCTGTCGATTATCGAATCAATCCTTGAAAGCGATTTTATAGAGATAAGTGTTCCACCTATAATCGATATCAAAAAAAATACTGGTGCAATTAAAATATACAAGTCGGTTAAGCTATTAAGAGCATCATTTATAAGAATAACAGGGAAAGCAGTTATTATCTGATATCCATTTTTATTTAGGACCGCAGCTCGTATTTCGTGAGTTGAAAGATTTTTATTAGTGAATGTTTTTATTATTTGAGCTTCAGATGAGCTATCAGAAAGATAAGTATGAAAACTTCTTAGATTTTCCGTCTGGAAAATTATTTTATCTTTAAATCGAACTTGTATGAAAGTGTTATTTGGGTTTAATGCAACGGCTTCAAAAGCAAGATCATAGACTAGCTCATCCGGCGAAGAATAAATTGAATCGGGCGTAAATTCATAAAGGTCTATACTTTTCTCATTAACAAAATGATAGATAAGCTCACTCTGTCGGGTAAGCGACAAATCGAGCTGTTCATATAAACTGCTGCGAAGGTAAAAATAGATAACTGAACCAATTACAATTTCCAATATTAAAAAAACCAGAGAATACCAGATGGCAGTTTTGAATCGGGTGGATTTAATAAATAATTTAACTCGATCATACATCTTATTGCTTTTCTTACCTGCTCTCTTTGATCATATAACCAATACCTCTAATTGTATGAAGTAACCGCTGATCGGAATCCTTATCAATTTTATTTCTTAACTTATTTATGTATACGTCTATAACATTTGTATCCGGATCAAACTGATATTCATAAACATGCTCGGTTAATTTCATCCTGGAAATAACATGATTTTTATTTCTAAGTAAATATTCAAGTATTGAATATTCTTTAGGTGTCAGAATTATTTCTTTATCACCTCTTTTTACTTTATGTGTCTGAGTATCTACAGTCAGATCTCCTGCTGAAATAATTAGGTTTTTAATTTTTTCTTTTCTTCTTAGTAATGCTCGTACTCTTGCAAGAAGCTCTTCAAATGCAAAAGGCTTTGGAAGATAGTCATCGGCACCGGAATCAAGACCACCAACTTTATCTTCAATGGCATCTTTTGCTGTCAACATAAGAACGGGAGTTTCGATTTTTTCTTTTCTTATTTCTTTAAGTAATGTAATACCATCAAGAAGTGGCAGCATGATATCAAGAATTATCAGATCATAGTCTTCTGAAAGTGACAGATCTAATCCAGCTTTGCCATCATGGGCTAGATCAACAGTATAATATTCCTGCTCGAGTCCCTTTTTAAGAAAGGAAGCTACTTTCTTTTCATCTTCAACTACTAAAATTTTCATACCGTTAAATTATAAATAAAAATGGAGAGTGATTAGCTCTCCATGTAAAACAATGAGTGGGCAATGAATTATTAATTATTTAGCCTTCTTGGTATCTTCTCCTTTCACAGGCGGTTTTTCTTGTTTTTGCTCCTTGTTCGTTGTTGTATTCTGCTTTTTATGATATTGTGTGTTCACCGGCTCATTATTTTTATTATCCTTTAACACCGTAGCATTTTTTGTGTTCTTATCGGTACTCTTAGTATTTGCATTAGTTTTAGTTGTAGGTTCCTTTGTATTTACCATAGTCTTAGTATCCTTTGTATTTACATTGGTTTTAACATCTTTCGTGATGTCATTGGTTTTGGTATCTTTTTGTGTAATCTTCTGCTCCGTTTGCTTTTCAACCTTGGTGTCCTTTTTCTCGGGTTTATTTTGGGCAAAAGTTGATGCATTGGCAAAGACGAAAAGTAATACCAGCGAAAGAATGAGAGAGAATATGCGGTTTTTCATTTTAGTACTCCTTTAATTGTTAATAATAATAACTTAGATACATTTTATTAAAACTTACAATCGAAACTTAAAACCTTAAGATTAAACCACTATTAAAACAAGATTAAAAAATTTTAATGCTTTTGATGCAATGCTTCAATATCTGTCATAGAAAACTTATTGACCTGTTCAACTTTTGTTGAGCTTCTTAAAGCAGTTGGAATCATCTGCAAAACATCAGCTTCATTCTTTCCATCTAAGATGATATATCCAGTATGATCGCCAGATTTACATCCCCAATCAATTTTATTTAATAGTTCTGGAGAATCACCTGATATCTTATCAAGTGTTGCCAGACAGGATTCAGAAGTATGCGGAAACATTAACAGATAGGGATGCATAACAGGTATTTCCTCCATTTTCAGTTCTGCTTTTTTTTCGTTTTGAACTGATTTTGTACGAATATCATCTTGAGCAAAAGATGATGCACCAATAAATAAGATCATAAATACCAGCCAAAGAATGATAGATAAGATACGGTTTTTCAATTAAGTACTCCTTTTAATGTTATTAATATTTTATTGTATATAGATTGATCCAATTCAAATCAAAAACTTAAAACGCAAAAATTAGTTACGCAGATCTAAAATCAATTTCATTATTTTAAACTTATTTTATCTTCAGCTTTAATACTTTCAATAGCAAGTGCTACACAAATATTTTTTAACGATTCATTTGAGGTGTATTTAGCTACCTCGTATATTGCCTGATCTCCAATATCCGTATGCAATCCATCGAGAGCAAGAGCTGATAAGATTCGTAAGTGAATATCAGACTTCTCATTTTGAATAATATTACACAAAGGTTCTAAAAATAAACTGAATGATTCGGAGGGGAAGATTTGCTCAAGCTCTCTGATTGTTTGTACAGCAGATGAATTCATACCGACTGAGTTATTCTGTAGAGCTTGAATAAGCATTTGCTCAGTTTGTTTTAAATGCTCTTTAAGAAAATGCGAGTTATGTTGTTTTAAGAAACGCGGTTGTTGGTTTTGTGCGAGAGCAGATTCATCTATAAATGAGTATACTATTGCTATTAAGACTACTGTTGAGAAGATAAGATTTTTCATATCTGATTCCTTGGTTTATTATTGATGACTAAAGTAAGAATATAAATCTTTGATAATAAAAATATGATATTAGAATTAAGTAGAGATTAAGAGGAGATTAAAAATTATTAATATTAAGAGGTTCTAATTTCCAATTACTGAATTTTTATCTACAATTCTTGAAAGCACTGAATCTTTTAAAATCACAAAATACATCAGCATATATTTTAACAGAGTAGTGAAATTTGGATTATATTATTAAAATTTTTCATTCTGATTTAAGTGCCCCCAAATAAACCACTGTAAACAGCTCAGATTTCAGCTAATTGCCTTTTTAATTCACGGCATATAGATTGTATTTATATTATATTTGTGCCCGATTTGAAAGCAAAATTACAATGACTGGTAAAGAAATCCTCAAAAAATATAAAGATTCCAAAAACTTTTTTAACAGGGATTTAAGCTGGGTGGAGTTCAACCGCAGGGTGATGGAAGAAGCATTAAACCCTGAACTTCCACTTCTCGAAAAAGTTAAATTCATATCTATCTTTTTTTCAAACCTAGATGAATTTTATATGATTCGAGTGTCCGGTTTAAAGGAGCAAATTGAAGCAAATATTCTTGAACCAACAATTGATGGTCTAACTCCATTAGAACAGGTTCAAAAAATTGAAAAAGCTTTGCGTCCAATGCTTAAGCAGCTGGATGACTACTGGAACAACGAAATTGTTCCTGCATTAAAAGAGAATAATATTTTCCTGCAGCGAATAGACGACTTTTCACTTGAAGAGCAGAATAAGCTAAGGGAATACTTCAAAAAAGAAATTTATCCGATTCTAACTCCTCTTGCATTTGATCCTGGGAGACCATTTCCATATATCTCAAACCTTAGTTTGAACTTTGCAGTTCTTATTCGAGATCCAAAAGGTGATACACATTTTGCAAGAGTTAAAATACCAAGTACTCACTCTAGATTATTACCGGTTGATGATATCATTAATCCATTAAGCAAACCAAATAACAACGGTGGTTTTAAAGCAAAGTTTCTCTGGTTTGGAGATTTAATTAAAGCTAATCTTGATCTACTCTTTCCCGGAATGGAAGTGATTGAAGCGTACCGTTTTCGTGTAACACGGGATACTGATATAGAACTTCAGGAAGATGAAGCTGATGATCTTCTACATGTTATTGAAGAGAATATTCGGCAAAGAAGATTTGGGCAGGTTGTTCGTATGGAAGTCGAAAGTAGTATACCTGATTATATGCTGGAAACATTGATTGAAAATTTAAGAATTAGAAGAGACGATGTACATATTTCCGACGGGCCAATCGGATTGAGTGATGTAATCAGTCTCTACAAGCTTCCTTTGCATCAGTTGAAGGAAAAACCATTTTATCCGGTTGTTCCAAAAGTTTTTGAAACCGATGAGGATATTTTCTCAATTATAAAGCAAAAGGATATTTTACTCCACCATCCTTATCATTCATTCACACCTGTAATTGAATTTATTAAGCAGGCAGCAAGAGACCCTGAAGTGCTGGCAATTAAACAGACTCTTTATCGAGTTGGCTCCGACTCACCAATTGTCAGAGCTTTGATAGAGGCTGTTGAACGTGGTAAACAAGTAGCCGTATTGGTTGAACTTAAAGCAAGATTTGATGAAGAGAATAATATTTTCTGGGCTCGTGAACTTGAAAAAGCAGGCGCTCACGTTGTTTATGGATTGGTAGGATTGAAGACTCACGCAAAAATGACTCTTGTAGTTCGAAAAGAGTTTGATGGAGTTAAAAGATATGTTCACCTTGCAACGGGAAATTACAATGCAATCACAGCAAAAATTTATACTGACCTTGGCCTCTTTACATGCGATGAAGATCTCTGTTCGGATGTTTCTGATGTGTTCAATTACCTGACAGGCTATTCCAAGCAAAAGGAATACAGAAAACTTTTTGTTTCTCCGGTAAATATGCGTGAGAAGATGCTCGAAAAAGTATTTAGAGAAATTGAAAATGTGAAAGAAGGAAAAGAAGGTAAAATAATCTGGAAGATGAATTCTCTGGTTGATCCTCAAACTATCAGCGCTTTATATGAAGCATCGAATGAAGGAGTGAAAATCGATTTAATAGTTCGAGGTATTTGCTGTCTTGTTCCCGGCATAGAAGGTTTAAGCGAGAACATAAAAGTCAGAAGTATCGTTGGAAGGTTCCTTGAACACAGCAGAGTATTTTATTTTTACAATGATGGAAATGAAGAAATGTATTTAGGCAGTGCAGATATGATGCAAAGAAATCTTGACGGGAGAGTGGAAACTTTATTCCCAGTCGAGAACGAGAAAATCAGAACTGAGATAATGAAAACATTGATGAAGGCTGCTTTAAAGGATAATCAGAAAGCTCGTACACTTCTGTCTGATATGACTTACAAAATGGTTGTTCCATTGAACGGAGCAAAACCAGTAAACAGTCAGGAATGGTTGATGAAACAAGTTGAAAAACATTCCGGGCAGATGGTAAAATCTTAAAAAGAGGTTCATTATGGAACTTCCTCTCTCCTTCTAATTGTTTATCTTTTAACTACTTTTTATTAATAATCCATAAACGAAATTCATTCACTACTATGATCGAAATAACTAAAAGCTCAATATTAAACGCAATAAAAAAAATTGAAGATAAAAATTTTAATAAAAATTCTTTGACTCTTAACTCAATTAAAAAACTTGAGCAAGTTGGGGATGCTTTAAATATTGATATCTCAATTCCATCACTGAATAAAGTAACAAACTTTGATTACAACATTATTGCAGATGCAATAAAGCAAGAGTTTCCAGCAATTACGGAAATTCACTTAAACATCCAGGAAAGAGTTGCAACAGTAACGACACATAAAGATCCAAAGAAAGAAGCGATTCTTCCGGGAGTAAAAAATACAATTGCAGTCGCCAGCGGGAAAGGTGGTGTTGGGAAAAGTACAGTTGCTGTTAACCTTGCCGTTGCGCTCGCAAAAGATGGTGCAACTGTGGGACTTATTGATGCTGATATTTATGGACCAAGCATTCCTCTAATGCTTGGTGTAAAAGAAAAACCAAATGTTATCCAGGAGAATGATAAAATAAGATTAATTCCGCTTGAAGCTTTTGGATTAAAAATGATATCAATTGGGTTACTGGTTGATGATAATGCACCGATAATCTGGCGTGGACCAATGGCAAGTGGAGCTATAAAACAATTTATGACTGATGTTGCCTGGGGAGAACTTGATTACCTTGTTTTCGATATGCCTCCCGGAACAGGTGATATTCAATTAACTCTTGTACAAACAATTCCACTTACCGGAGCTGTCATTGTTACAACACCTCAGGAAGTTTCTTTAATCGACGCACGAAAAGCATTAAAGATGTTTGAGCGAGTAAATGTTCCTGTTCTTGGTGTAATTGAAAATATGAGTTATTTTATTGCACCTGATACTAAAAAGAGATATGATATTTTTAGTACCGGCGGCGGTGAAAGAGTTTCGAAAGAATTAAATGTTCCTTTCCTTGGAGGCATTCCAATCAATCCACAAATAAGAGAAGGCGGCGACAAGGGAATACCAATTGTATTTGATATTCCGGATTCAAATGATGCTGAAATTATTATGGATATCTCCCGGAATCTTACCGAACAGGTAAACATCAGAAATTCAAAAGCTCCCGGGAAAGTTGAGATACTTCTTGGGGATGATGATTAGTTACCAATACCGAACTTGTTTCGGCATCTTTGTATTCAAATGGAGACCCTGAAACAAGTTCAGGGAAATAACACTATCTAATTCAAAATTTTCATTAGATTTACATACATTGAATTAGTAAAGTCGATGAAAGACAAAATCTTAAAAGCACTTGAATCAATCAGACCATTCCTGCAGGCAGATAATGGAGATGTTGAACTTGTGGAAGTAACTGAAGAAAATATTGTGAAAGTCAGACTTATTGGAGATTGCGAAAACTGCCCGATGTCAACTTTAACTTTGCGTGCTGGAATTGAAAGAGCATTGATGAACCAGGTACCGGGAATCAGAAGAATTGAAGCTGTGAATTAATTATTTTTACTTATGGCAGATTCTAATTACAACTACGCAACTAAAATTTTCTTGTGGATTGCAGGCTCAATAATTCTTCTATACATAGTTTACTTACTGACCGAAATTTTGGTTATCCTCGCTTTGTCAATTCTACTCGCTTTTATTTTTGCACCATTTGTTGCTTTACTTGAAGGTAGGGGTTTCAACAGGTTAACTTCTACATTCATCATATTCGGAATATTTGGATTTATTGTTTACCTAAGCCTATCCATAATTATTCCCAAATTTGTGTTTCAGATGGAACAAATCATAAGTGCCCTGGAAGGATTTTCATTTGCAGAGGAAGTTAAAGCACTCGAAATTACTCTGTTGCACTATGTTCCCTTTCTAAAAGCTGGAGAAATTACTCACCGGGTTGAATCTCTTATTAATTCTCAAGTGGTGAACATTTTTGACAGTGTATCTTCTTTACTTTCAAGTATTGTATCAGTTATCGCTGTTTTGGTAATAGTTCCATTCATTAGCTTCTTCTTGCTAAAGGATAACAGAAGAATTTTGCAGGGTCTCCTTCAAACTATACCAAATAAATATTTTGAAATGTCTTATTATGTTTTGAAAAAAGTAACCTTAAGGTTGGGATTATATGTAAGAGCCTGGATATTCGATGCAACTTTTGTTGGAGTGATGATTGGTTTCGGATTTTATTTTATTGGTGTCCCCAATGCTTTACCGCTTGGTGTTATTGCAGGACTTGGACACTTAATCCCTTATTTCGGTCCCATTATAGGTGGAATACCTGCAATCATTGTTTCCATAGTTCAGTACGGAAACTTTTCACAAGTTCCCCTAATTCTGCTTGTAGTTGTAATTACTTATGCTCTGGATAATGGTTTTGTGCAGCCGTATGTTTTTGGTAAGAGTACTGATATGCATCCGATTGCAATAATTCTTCTTATCATAAGCGGCGGAATATTATTTGGATTTTTTGGAATGCTGCTTGCGATACCAGTTTCTACAGTTATAAAAACCTTCTCAAAAGAGATTTACTTTGCAAAGAAGAATTACAGGATTGCAAGAGTGTGATTTCCTGTCAGGGTTCTACCATGACAAACTTAGAAATACTAATCATCAACGATGTATCCCATTCTTATAACGTCATAATATTTATTATTGATCATTAGCTCTTTTCTAAGAATACCTTCTATTTGAAAACCACATTCTTTATTTAAAGTAACATTCCTGATGCTATTTTCGATTGTGTTAAGATATATTTTCTTCAAGCCTAAATTGTTGATGCCATATTGGATCCATAACATAGTTGCTTCTTTTGCATAACCTTTACCACGGTGTATTTCTTCTCCAATTAATTTTCGCATTTCAGCTTTATGATTATTTTGATCATAGTTCAAAAATCCCATAAGTCCAATAGGTGTTGAATCTGGCAACGAAATAATTCCAAATAAGTTTCTTGTATCTTCAAGTAATTGCAGTAAAGTTTTGCCTCTGGAAGATGATCGGGATAACAAAAACCACCGTCCGGCTTCATCTTTTAACCAATCCTGAACTATGTTGATATCAATATTCTTGTCAAATAATCTAACCTGTATTTGCTTGCTATAGAGAGGGAAATCAAGTTTGACCCGTTCTGATTTTTCTTTCGGTTTTTCTTTTGATTCATTATTAGTGGAATTGATTAGTGATAAGTCAAGCAAACCATTAACAAGTGATATGTAATCTGAAGTTTTAAATTCCCATTTAGCCGTTTCATTAAGAATTGTTTTTGATATTGTCTCAATTGTAATGCTTTCGCTAATTTTCGTTTCAAAATCATTCATTTGTTATTCCTGTTTAGATGTTTTACTTCCAACGTAATTACTATTTTAATAGCATACTTGTTAGTTTCAAGAAAATTGAGATCAGCTTTTTTGGTGAATCCAGTTCACATTATTTTTTTTCTTTTAACGCAGGATCAAACACTTCCAAAGTTACTCTCTGGTGTTCTCTCCCTCCGAGTGCACTTAATAAAGTTCGGATAGCATTCACATTATATCCATGCTTCCCGATTATTTTTCCAATATCGGTTTTATCAACTTTAAGAATAAGTTCTATTGTGTTTTTATCGGGGGTTTTTTCCTCGACAATTACTTTGTCAGGATGATCGACAAGTTGTTTGGCAATATATTCTACAAAATCTTTCACAGACTCACTTATTACTTAGTTAGAAAATAAAAGTTAGTGTATTATAGAAATATTATTTGTTAGAAGCAACTAACGATTGGCGGTTAGCAATCAATAGCAAATGAAAACTTTAGAGTTCTTTATTTAATCTTTCAACCACATCTAGAGATTTTATTCCATCAGCTTCTGCACTGAAGTTGGTTATAATCCTGTGACGAAGTACAGGAAGCATTGCAATTTTAACATCATCAATGTTTGGTGTAAATCTGCCTTGTATAACTGCACGGGTTTTAGAAGCAAGAATCATGTATTGAGAAGCTCTCGGTCCAGCACCCCAGGTAATCCAGTCTTTAATAAATTGAGGAGAGTTTCCATTTGTTGGGCGGGTCATATTGGCAACTTTAACAGCAAATTCAATTACATTATCGGCAACGGGAACTTTTCTAACAAGATCCTGAAATTCAAGTATTTCATTTGCATTTAAAACTTTATCAAGCTTTGCCTTATACTCGCTTGTAGTTGTTTCAACAATTCTTATCTCATCTTTGAAAGAAGGATAATCGAGCCAGAGGTTAAACATAAACCTGTCAAGCTGTGCTTCCGGTAATGGATAAGTTCCTTCCTGCTCGATTGGATTTTGTGTTGCAAGAACAAAGAAAGGCTGTGGCAACTGATACGTAACTCCTGCTGCTGTTACTTTATTTTCCTGCATTGCTTCAAGAAGTGCTGCTTGAGTTTTAGGGGGTGTTCTATTTATTTCATCAGCGAGAATGATGTTGGCAAAGATAGGTCCGGAAATAAATTTGAAATTCCTTTTCTTGCTTACCGCATCCTCTTCAATTATTTCTGTGCCGGTAATATCACTTGGCATTAAATCGGGAGTGAATTGTATCCTGCTGAATTTCAAATCCAATACTTCCGAAACAGTTTTAATCAGAAGTGTCTTCGCCAGTCCGGGAACTCCAACCAGCAAACAATGACCTCGTGAGAAAAGCGAAATTAATAGTTGATCAATTATATCATCCTGACCAACAATAACTTTTGCTATTTCAGATTTTACTTTTTTAACTTTTTTGGCAAGTTTTTCAACTAGCTCAACATCTTTTGTTCCGTCAGAATTTTCTTTCAAACTTATTTCCTTTTATTCTTGATGTCTGAACCCTGATTTAAGCGTATACTATTGTCATAAAATTTTTTCTTTAATTTTACCTAAAGCCTTACTTCCCAATAAATCTTATTCCTGAGAGAAGCAACCCACGTTTCATACTGCTTTTGCTTTTTGTATTCATCGGCAAGTCTTTTCAATTCAGCGTAATCTTCCTCAAGACTTGCAGGATGCTGTGGTACCCTCGACTGAAGATAAACAATGTGATAACCGTAAATTCCCTGTGCATAATCAATTCTCTTTGGAAAGCTTATCTCTCCCTGCTTAAGCTTGGAGACAACATCGAGCAAATTTTTATCAAGCTGATTTAAATAGAATGTTCCAAGGTCACCAGAGAACGGGGCTGTTTCTTTATCCTCACTGTATCTTTTAGCGTAATACTGAAAAGTATTAACTTCATTAACAACACTATCTCTTAGCTCGGTAAGAAATTCGATTGCTTCTAGGTCAGCGCCTTCATCAGTTTTGAACTTGAAGAGGATATGTCTTGTGTGGATCGATTCTCCTCTTCTTTCCAGAAGTTCTATAATATGATAACCAACGGGTGTCTCTACAACATCCGAAAGTTGGCCAACTTCAAGTGCATATGCTGCTGCCTCGAATTGCGGATAGAAGACACCTTTTTTAACAAAGCCTAAATCACCACCATAAGCTTTGCTTCCGGGATCCTCAGAATATTTTTTAGCCATTTCCTCAAAACTTGCACCCTGCTTGATTGAATCGAGAACTGCTTTGGCAAAATCTCGATACTGATTTTTTAGTCTATCAGTCGTTTTAGGATTTCTGAAGATGTGAAAAATTCTCAATTTCTCAGGAATCATACCAAGGCTGTCTTTATAGTTCTGATAAAATTCTTCTACTTCACGACGCGAAGCTTCGACTGGAGCAAAATTCTTTTCACGCAATCTTTGAACCATAAGATTTTTTCGTACATCATCACGTAATTCTCTTTTAATTTTTTCCAGACTCATTCCATACATTTTTTCAATACTTGCTTCTGAACCGTATTGTTGTTTTAGAACCTGTATCTGATACTCAATTCTTTGAGCTACTTCAGCATCAGTGACTGTGATAGAATCCAGTTCTGCCTGAGCATAAACCAGTTTTTCATCAATCATTGCATTGAGAAGCTGAGTTCTTAGTTCGGGAGATTTTGGATCCATCCCACGCTGTGAAGCATATACTGACGCTTGAAAATCCAGTTCACTCTGAAGTATAATTTCATTATCAACAACGGCAACAACTTTATCAATTACACCTGCTTGTGCAAAAAGATGTCCAACAATTAAAATTAATAAGCTTAATATTTTAAGAGACATGTATTATCACTGATTTATTTCTATTTCGCTTAAAGAATACAAATCGTTAATGTAGTTTTCAAGTTCTAACTCAGTTAACGCAGCTTTGTACCTTCTTTCAACTTCGGTTTTTACTGCTTCAAAGGGTGGAATTGACTGAGCCAAATATTTATCCAGATACTGCACAACGGTATAATAGCCTCTTTCATCAGGAATGACAATGCTAATTTCAAGTGGGTAAAGTCCTTCAAGGATACGCAATAATTTAACAGGATAAATATCCTGCTCTGAAATGAGAACTCCACTCTCGAAATTTTTGAGAGATGAATCTTTGGAAAATTTATTCAATGCCTCTGTCCAGCCATTCGTAATCAACTCAGTCCGAAACATAACTGCTGCATCTCTGTTAGAAAAATTTATCCGATTTATAAAATATGCTGTAAAAGGTATACGGAAGCTTGATTGATTTTCTTTATAGTAATTTTCCAATTCTGCTTTTGTGACAGATAACTGAGAGGAAGCAGCAAAGTTTTGAAGAACAAGAGAAGCAGCTAATTGTCGTTTTGAATTTTCAATCGTTCTTTTGAATTCTTCTGTTTCAGTAATACCTTTTTTAACGGCTTCCTGTAGAAGTAATTCCTGCCTAACCCAGTTTTTTATTACCACGGATTTGCTTTTTTCAGAAACAAACTGCGAATCGACCAATTCATTCAGCTCGGCTTCTGTAAGATAAGAGTGGTTGACTCTTGCAATATAAGCATCCGGTTTTTCCTCCGGCTGAGAGCAAGCACTGAAAAAAAAGAGAGGGAATAATATTCCCTCAATTATCCTATTCCTGCTTAAAAGCATTTTGAAGATTATCATAATGCATTACAGGCTTGTATCTATTTTCAAGACTCGTCAGGTAATCATTCTCCAGCTTCTTGCTTAACATTTCCTGGTATTCACCAGAAACTTCCGCTTTAGCTTCTTCAAAAGTTTTCATCCTTGCTGGTTGTCTATCATTAAGTTTAAAGATTGAATAACCACCTGAGAATGCCACTGGTGTTGTGTACGTCCCGACTTTCGAAATTTTATTCGCTTCCTTGTAAACGTCAGAGAAATCGACAGCCTGCAACTCATATCGACCACTATCTTTTTTCTTCCCAGACTTCTCAGTGTAAAGTGCTGCAAGTGAATCAAAAGATGCACCTTCGCTTAGCATCTTATAATATTTTTGTATTAAAGAGTCTTTAGTCGAGTATATTTCGCTGAAGCTAATTCTGTCTGGCCACGAATACTTTTCTTTGTTTGAGTTCCAGTGTTCATAAACATCCGCGCTGTCTATTTTTACTTTATTCCAAACTTCTTCTTCCTGAATCTTAAAAATGAAAATACCGTCTTTGTAATCATTCATTAGTTGTCCAAACTCAGGCTCAGTTTTATCGAGGTTCATTGCCTCTTCTTCCAGAAGCATATCTTCAGCAAGTATGTTAATAGCATTTGTTACTTCCTTAGGGTCATCCATCGGCTTTGAAGTTATTTTTGAATTGGTGTTTGCCGATTCAAGGAAAGTTCCTATAGTTACAGGATTGTTAGCGTATGAAAATAAAACACTGGCTGAAAGTTCATCATATTTTGGATGCACCATCCCAAATCTTAATGAATCACTTTTTTCTACGAATTGACTTAAAACGTTTTCATCAATTTTAAAATCATATTTCTTTTTAAGCGAATCGATTAAAACTTCTCTCTCGTGTTGATAACGCTGCTTGTTAAAAATATCTTTGAGATTTTCATATTCAGCTTCATATGGTTGAGTATCCATCTTCTCGGTAAGTTTAATTATATGATAGCCAAAATTAGTCTGAATAAGCTCTGATATTTGACCAACTTCCATTTTGAAAGCTGCTTCATCAAATTCTTTAACCATCATTCTTCGCTCAAAGTATCCAAGGTCTCCCCCTTTATCCTTTGAACCTGGATCGTCGCTATATTTTGATGCAAGTTCTTCAAACGAGGCGCCAGCTTTAAGTTCAGCTAATACAGATTCAGCCCTGGTTTTTGCAGCGGCACTATCGATGTTGCCTTCCTTATTTTGATATCCAATTAGAATGTGGCTTGCTTTTATTTTTGGAAAGCGATGTTGTCTCTCTGTAACTTTTATTAAGTGGTATCCGAATCTTGTTTTCACAACATCATTATAAACCTCACCAGGTTTTAAAGTATACATTGGATCTTCGAACTCATAGGGAAGTAATCCAGCAGTGATGTAATAGATGTCACCACCTGTTACTCCAGAAAATTTATCATCAGAATATTTAATTGCCATACTTTCAAATGACTGACCATTTTTTATGCTGTCCAAAATTGCCTGTGCTTTTGCTTTGGCACCTTCATCACCTAGAGTATCCGGTCTGATCATAATGTGGCTAACTCTGAATTCTTCTTTTCTTCTTTCATAGAGCTGCTTTATTCCCGGTTCATTAATTTTTTTTTCTAAGATGTAAGAAACCCCAACCTGACGCTGGTAATCCTTAAGTTCATTCATCAGATTGGCATCCTGATCATAAGCTCTTACCTGAGCATCACGTAATTTCATTCTAAATTTTACATAAAGATCCAAAAAGTTTTTATAGTCTGTTATTTCCTGTTTCATTGCATTTTCCCAACCACCAACATTTTTAGCGTAAGCGTGCTCAAACTCATCGAGAGTTATCTCATAGCTTCCAAACTCTGCGACAACCTGAGCAGGAATGTTAATAAAAGCGACTAGCTGGATAAATAGAATGAATAGAAATGCCCGTATAGAACGATTAAAACGCATATTGAGTATTCTCCTGAAAATTTCTAAAAAATGAGAGAGGAATTTTAGCTAATGCGTATCTGAAAATCAAGGGAAATTGAGCCTGACCCGGTAAGATTATTCACCGGATCAGGTTAAATTATTTATTTGAGGAGTGAAATTTTGATTGTTTGCTGATAATTGTTCGCTACCATTCTAACAAGATAGACTCCGCTTGCCAGGTTGCTACCATTTAACTCAATTTCTTTAATTCCCGGGTTAACTTCTTCATCCAGAATAACTGCAATTTCGTTTCCCAGAATATCGTGTAAATAGATTTTTACACTGGACTTTTCCGGAACAGCAAAACGAATCTTTGTTGATGGATTAAATGGGTTTGGATAATTCTGAAGCATATAAAAATCTTCGGGAAGTTTATCTAATTCACCTGCATCTGTTAAAAGTGTTTGAAGCGCTGAGTAAGTGTTTATTATTCCCCAGCCATATAAATTGTCAGGATTGCCACTTTGTGAGGCTGTATTTTTTAATAGTGAAGATAACTCCATAGGCGTAAGACTGGGATCAACTTGTAACAGAAGTGCAGCAGCCCCTGCAATCAATGGACAGCTATATGAAGTACCGCCTCCATTTCCATAACAAGCATTGTCCCAATTACAAGCATGATAATTGTTTGATCCCATAGCCATCAAGTCCGGTTTAATTCTTCCATCGACAGTAGGACCGACGCTACTGAAACCTGATCGAGAACCACTACTATTAACAGCCCCAGCTGCAATTACACTATCTCCATCCGCAGGTGCCCCAAGTGTATTGTGAACATCATAGCCTTCATTACCTGCAGAATTAACAACAAATATTCCTAAACTTACTGCGTAGTCAGCACTATTAGTTATTCTACAAGTATTTCCATCCATATCCATCCAAGTATAACTTTGGTATGGTGGATCAAAACCAATATAGCCAAGAGATGTTGAGGTTAAATCAACACCTATACTGTCGGCCCATTCAAGTGCTGCTAACCAGTTATCCTCCTCTATGGGAGTTTCACTATCTGTATTTTCTGTTTTTGCGAGAATAAAATCAGCTCCGAATGCGGGCCCAATTAACTGACCTTGATAGAAACCACCGATCAATGATAAGGTTGCACAACCATGCGATCCTTCTCCCATATCACTTCCATTTTCCACATCAGAATCACCATTTACAAAATCCCAGGTCGCTATTACATTTATGGAGTCAAATACTTGATGAGTAGTCCAGCGATCAAAACCAGCGTCCATCAAACAAATTGTAACACCATTTCCTGTGTAACCAAGATCATGTACTTGAGGAACTGTTATCTGGTTTAATTGGGTTAAAGATTCTCCGTAATTATAAGAATGAACATCTCCGGGTTTTAAGAGATTTTGATTTAATTCTTCAGTGTTTTCATTCTGAATTTCTTCTTCAAAATTATCTTTTCTAAAACGGTAAACAATATCAAGTTGTTTTACAAATGGCAAGTTTGCGATTTGCAAAAGTTCAGACTTTGTAACCCATCCACTTATTCCATTAAACCACTTTGTTTTTTGCTTTAATTGAAAACCGAGAGATTGAATCTGTGCAACATAATATTGATTAACAGGTAAATCAGTCTGAGTAATGAGTCTGTCTTCACTTAAAACTTTTGCTCGTCTCTTAAGCGATTTTTCACTCACAACTGTAGATGGTTTCTGAAAATATCCTTGAGTTTCATTTCCTTTATCACTGAAGAAAACCCAAACTAATAATTCTTCATTCTGATTCACATTACTGATAACATCATCGAGCTGAGGAGTAAACTTCTCAACTTGTGATTGGGCAAATATTATTCCTGTAAACAGGACAATGGTGATAATCAATAGACGCATTTTTTATCCTTTGTATATTGTAATAAAATTTTTCTTACTTAACACGAGTCCCTGTTTTAACCGAATTATCGACGATGAGAACTTGCAAACCTCCGGGCTCTTTGTCAACGGCTAAAATCATACCATTAGATTCTTCCCCCATCAATTTTGCAGGCTGAAGATTTGCTACAACCACGACTTTTTTACCTATCAAATCTTCCGGATTATAATGCTCAGCAATTCCGGCAACAAGTTGTCTTTCACCATCGTCAAGCATCACTTTTAGTTTCATCAGCTTTTTACTTTTTGCAATTTTTTCGGCTGATAATATTTCTGCAACTTTTAACTTTGTTTTCATAAAATCATCGTATGAAATCAATTCATCCGCTTTCTTTTCAATCACGGGTTCATTTGAACTTAGTTTCGAGATTTGCTGTTCAATCACTTCATCCTCAATTTTGGGGAATAATATTTCCGCATTATTAATTTGATGTCCTTCTTTCAAAAAGGATTTTCCGCTTTCTGACCAATTTATTGTTTTTGCATTAAGTATTTTAAATAATTTTTCAGAAGAAAAAGGCAAAACAGGATAAAATAGTTCTGCAAGTGTATAAATCGCTTGCAAACAAATATTTAACGTGGTTCCGCATTTTTCTTTACTTGACTTGATCGTTTTCCATGGCTCTGAATCATTAAAATACTTATTGCCATCACGAGCGAGATTCATCATCTCGTTTACACCATCCTTAATTTTATACTTCTCAAAAAGACCAGCAATACGATCAGGATATTCAGCTATTTCCTTCAACATACCTTCATCAATTTTTTCAAGTTTGCCGAGTTCAGGAACTTTTCCATCAAAATGTTTATGGACAAAGGTGAAGGTCCTGTTGATGAAGTTACCAAGAATATCAGCAAGCTCGCTATTATTTCTGAGCTGAAATTCTTTCCAGAAAAAATCGGTGTCTTTGTTTTCCGGGAGATTTGCAGCCAAAGTGTACCGCAGCGGATCCTCAGGAAAAATATTCAGAAATTCATCAACATCAATTCCCCATCCACGACTTTTTGAAAATTTCTTCCCTTCAAAATTCAGGAACTCATTAGCGGGAACATTTTGAGGAAGACAATATTTCTCTTTGCTGCCTTCATTCCACGCCATCAAAATTGCCGGGAAAATTATTGTGTGAAATACTATGTTATCTTTCCCTATGAATGCGATATACTTTGTATCAACATCCTGCCAATATTTTTTCCAGAGATCAGGTTGATTTTTTAGTTGAGAGTATTCTTTGGTTGAAGATATATATCCAAGCACTGCTTCAAACCAAACGTAAATTACTTTTCCTACTGCAGAGTTAACAGGAACTTTTATTCCCCAATCGAGATCCCGTGTGATTGCTCTATCTTTCAATCCTTCTTTAAACCAACCGCGACAGTACTGGAGAACATTTTCTTTCCATCCGTATTTTGCATTCATTTCATTTACATATTTTTCCAATTCTGGTTGATACTTACCAAGTGGAAAAAAATAATGAGTTGTTTCTTTAAGTACAGGCGTTTCTCCACTTACCTTACTTTTAGGATTTTTTAATTCTGACGGATCGTAAAGCGAACCACAGTTTTCACATTCATCACTTCGTGCCTGTTCATTACCGCATTTTGGACAAGTTCCTTCAACATATCTATCAGGCAAAAACATCTTTGCTTTTTTGTCGTAGAATTGATTTGACTTCTTCTCGATAAAGAGGCCACGATCAAAAAACTCAAGAAAAAATTCTTTCGCTGTTTCGTGATGAATAGGAAGACTTGTGCGTGAGTAATTATCAAAACTCATCCCGAATCTTTCGAAGGCTTTTTTATTTGCTTCGTGATACCGGTCGATGATTACCTTCGGTGAAACTCCTTCTTTATCAGCGCTTATAGTAATTGGAACACCGTGCTCATCCGAACCACAAATGTATAAAACATCATCTCCATTCAGTCTTTTGTAACGGACATAAATATCAGCAGGAAGGTATGCACCGCTTAGATGACCGAGATGTATAGGTCCGTTCGCATACGGAAGGGCTGAGGTTACTAGTACTTTTTCTTTACTCAAGAATTTTTCTTAAACGAATGATTATCAAAATTTTGGGAGGAAATATAAAGATTTTGGAATGAAATTGAATTATACAGTCGAGTAATTATCTAATTCTTCAATTAAAATCTGTAAATTTGTACTAATATTTTTATAGAGTTTATTTTTCCTACATTAACTATGGGATATGTTAAATATGAAAGACCATTCAAAATTAGACTTCAGCACAAAATGCGTCCACTCTGGAATTGATGAATATGAATACGGTTCAGTAGTTCCACCGATATATCAGACATCTACATTTAAATTTAAATCAGCTCAGCACGGTGCATCTCTTTTTGCCGGAGAAGAAAAAGGCTACATCTATACACGAATGCTCAATCCAACAATCGAAGCCATGGAAAATGCAATTGCAGAACTTGAAGGCGGGCACAAAGCACTCGGCTGCGGAAGTGGAATGGCTGCTGTTCACACAATTTTTGCCGCTCTTTTATCTTCGGGCGATCATGTAGTTTGCTCGGCTGCAGTTTACGGACCGACAACCACATTATTAAATACGATCATGAAAAAGTTCGGCATCGAAACTACATTTGTTGACTCTGCTGTTACTGAAAATGTAAAGGACGCGATGAGACCGAATACAAAAGTTGTTTATGTTGAAACACCTGGTAACCCAACTCTCTGCATTTCTGATCTCGAAGAGATTTCGAGAATAGCTCACAAACATGGAGCTAAAGTTGTAGTTGATAATACATTTATGAGTCCGGCACTTCAAAATCCAATTGCTCTTGGTGCTGATGTAGTTATGCATAGCTTAACAAAATTTCTAAACGGTCATGCCGATGTTGTAGGAGGAATTATTGTTGTGAACGATGAAGAGACTTACAAACATTTCCGGAAAACGCTTAATCAGCTTGGCGGCGTAATTGATCCTTTCAACTCGTTCCTTGTTCATCGTGGATTAAAAACACTTGGATTACGAATGCAAAGGCATGGTGAAAGTGCTCAGAAAATTGCTGAGTGGCTTGAAAAACACCCTGTCATAAAAAGTATCATGTATCCTGGTTTAAAAAGTCATCCGCAATATGAGATGGGATTGAAACAGCATAAAGGTCATGGTGGAATGATAACATTTGAGGTAGAGGGTGGAATCGAAGCAGGAAAAATATTAATGAATTCACTTAAGCTTTGCCAGCTTGCAGTTAGTCTTGGAGGCGTGGAAACATTAATTCAACATCCGGCAAGTATGACACATTTTTCGATGGGAAAAGAAGCAAGGTTAGCTGGTGGAATTTCAGATGGACTCGTTAGACTTTCAGTTGGAATTGAAAGTGTTGATGACCTGATTACAGATCTTAAACAGGCACTTGAAAAAGTTAAAGAAGCGCACCTAGTTGAAGTGGAAGCCTAACAAGTTCGAAATATTATTTGTATGACTGTATGGATGTATGCATTCTTTAATCACACATTCATACAACTATACTATTTTCAACCTACTTTCACCGAGCTTTTTCCACCACTCACCGATTTTTTCTTTATTTCATTAGTAATTTTACATAGGTTTTGGTTGAGACATAATTAAAGGAGCAAAAAATGTCAGAAAATAGGAATAATATAGATAAAAGGGTTTTACTTGGTGGAATATTAATTATTCTCGGTGGAATTTTTCTGCTCAATACTATGAACATTATGCACTTCAGAATAGCACATGTTATTTTCTCCTGGCCTTTCATATTGTTCGTGATAGGTTTATTCGTACTCGTCAACACCGAAAAGAAATTTCTGGGAGGAATTCTTTCAGGACTTGGTGCTCTGTTTTTAATTCCCCGGATATTTCCGGAGGTTGATTATAATGGAGGAATAATTGTTCCAATCTTTTTCATTATACTCGGCGTTTATATCATTCTTAAAAAAAGAAAAGTTGATTCGGGTCCAGAATTCTCCTCCGACACATCAAAAATAAACAGAGACAAAATTGATGATGTTTCTATCTTCGGAGGTGGGACAAAAATTATTTCTTCAAGTAATTTCCAGGGAGGAAATATAACAGCAATTTTCGGAGGATCAGAAATAAATCTTATCAACTGCCAGCTTGCTGAAGGTGATAATGTTCTGGATGTGCTCTGCGTTTTTGGCGGCACTACCATCATCCTTCCGAAAGAGTGGGATGTAGTTATAAATGTAACATCAATTCTTGGCGGATTTTCAAATAAAGCTATAAGAAATCCAAGTGTCGTCATAGATCAATCAAGAACTTTGCATATAAAAGGACTGGCTATGTTTGGTGGTGGTGAAGTTAAGACTTATTTATAAGCTTCCTTACTAATGCAAGACAATCCAATATTAAGGAATTTCAGGAACATAATAATTCTCCTGCTTTATTCTGTTTCATTCGCTGTTATAAGTTTTTTGATTTTATTTTTTGGACTTAAGCTTGATTTGAGTTCTTCAATATTAGAAAGTCTTGTATCTGCGATTTTACTTTCCGGCCTCACGATTATCTGGCATTATCCTGCAAAATATATTTCCATTGAGCAAAATCATTTGTTCAAAATATTTATTAGTCACGCAATCAGTGCTATTATTTCATCGGGGTTGTGGGTCCTGTTTATCTATATCGTGATGGTGCCAATTATCGGATTTGGCGATACGTACGAAAACTATTTCTATAAAACAATTCTGTGGAGATTTCTTGTTGGATTTCTCCTCTATGCTATTGTAGTCTCGTTCTACTATCTTGTTTCTTACTATGCCGAATTACAAGAACGATCATTAAAAGAGTCTGAATTAAAAAATCTTGTTACACAAGCAGAATTAAGATCACTTAAGTTTCAAATAAATCCCCATTTCATATTTAACAGTTTAAATTCGATGAGTGCTTTGACTGAAATCGATCCTAAAAAAGCAAAAGAGATGATAAT
>Ga0208980_10000103_pt1 | contig 40442 bp, 42 predicted proteins | sample WetSurMetagenome_3_FD_187993 | JGI IMG/M metagenome (GOLD analysis project Ga0208980, IMG submission 187993) | Wetland microbial communities from Twitchell Island in the Sacramento Delta, sample from surface sediment Aug2011 Site A1 Bulk (version 2) | ecosystem: Environmental > Aquatic > Marine...
GTTGGTGGGCACCGCGGGAACCGTCCTGGAGGAGGTCGCTGATGGCGGAATCGAAGCTTTGATTCCGCGCATTGACCGGGTTTTCACAGATCGAACCTACGTCGCCGGTGCGTCGGGCGCGGAGCCGGGTGCGCTGGGGACGGATGTCACCATCGGAGACGAGAGGAGAGTCAGTAATGAAACTCAAGTTCCTGAGCTATGCCCTGATGGCGGCCGGCGGGCTTGCCACGGGCGCTGCGGTTGCCGCGATGCCTGACGCCGGGACCATGCTGGCGAATACCTGTCTGGGCTGCCACGGCCCGGGCGGCAGCAGCACCGGCCCGGCGACGCCGACGATCTCGGGCATGCAGCCCGAAAGCTTCCTGGAGGCGATGAAGGGCTACAAGGAAGGCACTCGGCCGGCGACCGTGATGGATCGCATCGTCAAGGGCTACACGGAGGACGAGATCAAGGCCATGGCGGCGGTCTTCGCGAAGCAGCCCTTCGTGCGGTACGCGCAGAAGGTCGATGACAAGAAGGCGGCCGAAGGCAAGAAGCTGCACAAGGACCACTGCGAGAAGTGTCACGTCGACGAGGGCATGAAGGACGAGGACGGCTCGAGCGTGCTGGCCGGCCAGTGGCTGCCCTACCTGCGCTTCGCCATGGAGGACTTCCAGGGCGGTGGACGCGAGATGCCGAAGAAGATGAAGAGCCAGGTTGACAAGGTCAAGGAGAAAGGCCCCGACGCGCTCGACAGCCTGCTCCAGTTCTATGCGAGCAAGAAGTGAGGGAGGAGCAGACATGACTATTTCGCGTCGAGATTTCATCAAGCTGAGTGCGGCGGCCTCGGCGGCCGGCTTCGTCGGGTTCCCCATGATCAGCACCGGCACGGCCGCCAAGCGCGTCGTGGTGGTCGGCGGTGGCACCGGCGGTGCGACGGCCGCGAAGTACCTGAAGGCGTTCGACCCGTCGATCGAGGTGACGCTGATCGAGCCGAACCAGCACTATTACACCTGCTACTTCAGCAACGAGGTGCTGTCGGGCGACCGTACCCTCGATTCCCTGAAGGTCGGCTATGACGGCCTCATCAAGCGCGGTATCAAGGTCGTGCAGAAGGCCGCGACCGGGATCGATGCAGCCGGCAAGAAGGTCACCGTCGACGGCGGCGAGACCTTCGCGTTCGACGCCTGCGTCGTGTCGCCTGGCGTCGAGCTGAAGTACGAAGCCATCAAGGGCTACAGCGCCGAGGCGGCCGAGAAGATGCCGCACGCCTGGAAGGCCGGCCCGCAGACGGCGTTGCTGCGCAAGCAGCTCGAGGCGATGGCCGACGGTGGCGTGGTGATCATCGCCGCGCCGGCCGACCCGTTCCGCTGCCCACCCGGGCCCTACGAGCGTGCGAGCCTCGTCGCACACTACCTGAAGCAGCACAAGCCCAAGTCCAAGGTGATTATCCTGGACGCCAAGGAGAAGTTCGCGAAGCAGGGCCTCTTCATGGAGGGCTGGAAGAAGCTCTACGGGGACATGATCGAGTGGGTGCCGGCCTCCAAGGAGGGGAAGGTCGTCAGGGTCGACGCCGCCACCAACACGGTCTGGGCGGGCGAGCTGGAGACCGAGCACAAGGGGGCGGTGGTCAACATCATCCCGCCGCAGTCGGCGGGCAAGGTCGCGATCGCCAGCGGACTCGCCGACGACAAGGGCTGGTGCCCCATCAATCCGGCGACCTTCGAGTCCACGCTGCAGAAGGGCGTGTACGTCATTGGCGACTCCAGCATCGCGGCGCCCATGCCGAAGTCCGGCTACGCAGCCAACTCCCAGGCGAAGGTAGCCGCGTCGGCGATCGCCGCGGCGTTGAACGGCACCACGGCGCCGACGCCGGCGTTCACCAACACCTGTTACTCGCTGGTCGGCCCCGAGTTCGGCATCTCCGTCGCCGGCATCTACAAGATCGTCGACGGCAAGCTGATCTCGGTCGAGGGCTCGGGTGGCGTGTCGGTCGCGAACGCATCGGAAGCGGTGCGCAAGCGTGAGGTGGCATACGCGCACAGCTGGTACAACAACATCGTGGCGGACACCTTCAACTGATTGGCCAGCCGGTGGCAAAGGGGGAACGGGGCTCTCGGGCCCCGTTTTCCGTCTTTCCAAAGTAGGTAGGGATGTGATGAAACAGGTTCTGCGCAAAGCGTTGCTGGGTGCCTTCGGCGTGTCGATCTCGCTGCCGGTCCTCGCCTGGGATGAGGATCGCGAGGCGGCGATGGCGCTGACGCCCAATCTCGACAATGGCCGCAAGGTCTACGAGGCCTGTGCGGTCTGCCACACGCCCATGGGCTGGGGCATGCAGCGCGGCCGTTATCCGCAGATTGCAGGCCAGCATCCGTACGTGATCATCAAGCAGCTCACCGACATCCGTTCTGGCAACCGCGACAATCCGACGATGTACCCCTTCGCGCAGATGTCGGTGCTCGGCGGCGCGCAGAACATCGCGGACGTCGCGGCCTACATCGCGAAGCTGCCCATGAATCCCAACAACAGCGTCGGCCCCGGCCGCGATCTGGAGCGTGGTGCGGCCCTGTACAAGGAACATTGCGTGAAGTGCCACGGCCCGTACGGTGAAGGCAAGAACGAGGAGTTCCAGCCGCGCATCCAGGGCCAGCACTATGAATATCTGTCGCGGCAGTTTCACCACATCAAGAGCGGACGGCGCAAGAATGCCGACGAGACCATGGTGAAGCAGATCAAGGACTTTTCCGAGCGCGACATCGTGGCCGTGGTGGACTACACGTCCCGGCTCAGGCCCCCGGCCGAGATCAGCGCCCCGGCGGGCTGGCGCAACCCGGACTTCCCGGCGGACTTCACCCATATCGAGGCCGACCCGCCGCAGGGTGAGCCGGTGCGTTGACGAGACCGATTCAGGCGAGCCCGCTGCGACGGCGCATGGGGTGAGCAGACAAGGGAGTATTGGAGAGTCAAGCGATGTCGAACGACGCGAATCCCAAGCCAAGGTCGTGGTTTCGGCGGCTGCTGATCGTCGCCCTCATCTTTTTCGCCGGTGTGGTCTTTGCCGGCCTGTTCAACGTCGGGCTCGAATACACGAATCGGACGGAGTTCTGCACCTCCTGCCACTCGATGAAGACGAACCTGGCCGAGCTGGAAGAGAAGGTTCACTGGAAGAGCCGCTCTGGTGTCCATGCCGGGTGCGCGGATTGTCACGTGCCCAAGGACTTCAAGGAGAAGATGATCGCCAAGGTCATGGCGGCCAAGGATGTCTATCACGAGATCATGGGCACGATCGACACGCCCGAGAAGTACGAGGCGCGGCGCCTGGACATGGCGCAGCGGGTCTGGGCGAAGATGAAGGCCAGCGACTCCCGCGAGTGCAAGAGCTGTCATGGCTTCGCGCACATGGATTTCAGCGAGCAGGACCGCTTCGCCCGCAAGAAGCACGAGAATGCGCCGGATCGCGGCCAGACCTGCATCGACTGCCACAAGGGCATCGGCCACAAGCTTCCCGAGGGGGCTGACGCTGCTGAGCCGGAACCCGCGGCTGATGCGGCGACGCAGTGAATCGCTTCATTGTCGCCGATGATCCAATTGCCCGAGAGCGGATGACGCCATGAATCGAATCATTGTCTCTGTGCTGCTGGCCAGCGCATTGCTGGGCGGCTCTGCCTTCGCCATCGACGCGGCCACGCAGGCGGAGCTGAACCGCCAGCTGCGCGAGGCGGCCACGGTCGACGACGTCGACACCGTGCGCAGGCTGCTGAGCGAGGGGGCCGACGTCAACGGTGCCAACGAGTTTGGAAAGAACGCCCTGATGCGGGCGGTGGAGAGCGGGGCGTCGAAATCGGCCTACGTCCTCCTGTCGAAGGGGGCCAGCGTCAACGCCCGAACCACAGCTGGGTGCACGGCCCTGACCTTCGCGGCGGAGAACGGCCACGCGGACATCTCGGCGATGCTGGTCGAGCTTGGCGCCAACGTGCACGACCGCACGCGGGCGGGCTGGGACGCGATGATGATCGCCGCCCGGCTCGGCTACGACGTCATCGTCGCGCAGCTGCTCGAGTTCCACGCGGATCCGAACGCGTCGGACAAGTACGGCGACACCGCGCTGCACGGAGCGGTGGAAAAGGGACACGTGGCGGTGGTGAAGGTGCTGCTCGACTACGACAGCCACCCGAACCCGGTGAACCGCAAGGGCGAGACCCCGTTGATCCTCGCGGCCGAGCGCGGCAACCTCGAGATCGCCAAGCTGCTGCTGGCAAAGGGTGCTGATCCGAACATGAAGGACCGCAGCGGCGCCAGCGCACTGTCCCTCGCGAAGGAGAAGGGCAACCAGGCGATGGTGGAGCTGCTGTCGGCCGCGCCGGCCGTCAAGTGAGGGCGGCTCAGCCCCCTTTCTGCTTGTAGGTCGAGAACCGGAAGGGCGCGGCCATGAGGCCGTCCGGCGTGCGGACCAATACCCTGGCCTCCCAATCCATCCTCTGTCGCACGCAGACGGGCAGCACGGTCTTGCCCACGTAACGGCCCGTGCCGTCCGCCAGCAACGTGGGGCGGTTGTATCCCATGTTCATGTCGACGCCCGCGAAATCGACCTCGACCCCGAACGCGCGCAGCCCGTCGAGCCGGACGTCGATGGCGAGCGGCTCGAGCAGCGGCAGGTCCTTCGGGTCGAGCTCGAGGCGTACGCGCCCGCCGTTCGGCAACGTGCCGCTGCACGGACCCCGACGCAGCTCGCATTGCGGGTCCAGCGGCGCGGTGGCGACGACCTCGGGGCTCAGCAGCGGCCAAGCGACGCGCAGGGCCGCTGCGGCGACGGCGGCGAACAGGCCGACGGCGGCGAGCCAGACCCATGCGCCTCGCGATCCGCGCATCGCCGCTCAGTCGTCGACGATCGACAGGTAGGCAAAGACGTCCCGAATCTCCTCGGGACTGAGCTCCGCGAGCAGCTCCTCGTCCGGCGCATCCTCGTCGTGGACACGGATCTTCTTGGTGTACTTGGCGACCTGCCGCAGCAGGTACTCCGTGTACTGGCCGGCGAGCTGCGGGACGGCCTTCTCCCGGTCGCCCCAGCCTTCCTTGCCGTGGCAGCTGCGGCACTCCTTGTTGTAGATCCGCTGCCCGTTCGCCGTGTTGCCCTCGTAGATCGGGACCTGCACCACCTTCTTCGAGTCCAGCAGGCGCTGGTAGGCATTGAAGCCCGGTGCGTTCTCGTCGACCGGCGGTAGCCGCGTCGGCAGCTCGATCTTCTCGAGGAACGCGGAGATGTCGAGGATCTCCTGGTCGCTGAGCTGGCGCTCGTGGACGTGCTCGAGCATCGGCAGGTTGGGCCGGGTGTTCTTCTGGAACAGCTTCACCTGCCTGTACAGGTAGGCACGGGGCATTCCGGCGATGCGCGGGTATTCGCCGTTCTTGCCGCCCTGGCCGAACTCGCCGTGGCAGCCGGCGCACACGCCGTTGATGTCCTTGCCCGTCATCAGGTCCGGCTCGGTGGCGGGCAGCGCGAGCTGCGCGTGCTCGGCACGCACTGCGAGCGGGGACGCGAGCAGGAGGGCCGCGAGGATGCCGGCTCCGGCTGATGTGCGACGGCGAGTCCGGCCAGCGGGCATGTTGACGTCTCCAGCGGATCGGGCGGCGTCAGGGCAGGTCGCCGCGGCGGAAGGCCCAGTACCCCAGGACGGCGCACACCGTGCCGACGACCAGCGGATAGACGATCGCGTACACCATGTAGCCGACCTGGCCGAAGTTGTCGAGGATGACGAAGGCCGAGGGGCCGAGCAGCACCAGCTGCCGGTCGAACAGCATCATCGCGGCGGTGCGGAACACCTGGAGCGGGTTCGTGAGCGACAGCAGGATGGCGGTCTCCGCCGGCAAGTGCTCCTTGATGAGGGCGCCGAGCAGGATGATGTCCAGAAACAGCACCAGCGTCAGCCAGACGATGAAGGCCGCACCCTGCGCCACGTCGGCACTGCGGGCGACGCTCGACAGCAGCATGCCGATCCCGAGAAAGCACCAGGCGAGCGTCAGCAGCAGGCCGGTGTAGTAGGCGAACTCGCTCCAGGGGACCGGGATCTCCTCCCAGGTCGCCCAGCCGGCGGCGGCGAGCATGGCCAGGAACACGGGCATGAAGATGACGAGGAAACGGCCGAGCAGCTTGCCCCAGTACCAGGCACCGAGGCTGATCGGCAGGGACAGCAGGTACTCGAAGACCCCCGCTTCGCGGTCGCCGGCAACGGACCGGACGGTGGTGATGAGGACGAATATCGGCAGGATCGCCATGCAGAGCTGGATGTAGGTGGTCAGGAGTCGCGACAGCCCCATGAAGCCGAGGATGCGCGACTCGGACAGCCCGAACACGAACAGCAGCGCGACGAGCCCACCGAACACGGCCGTGTAGATCATGAACCACCGGGCGCGCAGGGACTCGGTGATGTCGGACAGCATGGTGAGCAGCAGATGCCTCATCGGCGGGCCTCCGCTGCACCGGTCGGTAGACTCGCGCCGATGCGCTGCGTGCTGGTCGTCGAAGCGTCTCGCATGGAGGCGGCCGTCACCTGTCGCTGACCCCGATCGGAACCGGGATGCTCACCTGGCCTTCGGCCGAGAAGCGCCTTTCGACCTCGTAGATGTGCGCAATCGCCTGCTCGAAGCCGAGCGCGCCGGGTGCAGGGTCGCGCTGGGCGCCCAACCCGTATTCCATCGGCGTCGTCTTGCCGGCCACGTAGTACGCCGAGCGCGCGTCGATCCACTGGCCGTCGCGATGGTCCAGCACCCAGATCTCGATCGCCGGTCCTTCCTTCCAGGGCTGCTGATCCATCCAGAGCACCGCACAGCCGATATCGTCGAACTTGTAGACCTTCCCGCGCCTCCGGCCCTCGCCTGGCGGGACGCGGATCTGCGCGCCGTAGTGGCGATCGCTCAGCACCATGCGGCAGCGCTCGCAGGCGTCGCGGTCCCAGGTGACCTTGGCGGGACCGGTCTCGGGCTCGCCGGAGCAGCCGACGAGGGTCAGCAGGACGAGCAGTGCGGCGAGGCGCAGCATCAGCCTGCTGGCTCCGGACGGAGGCCCGCTGGCTTGTCGGACGCCGTATCGTGCATCTCCACGCCGTTGATGAGGCCGGCATAGCGCGACAGCACGCCGAGGAAGCGAAGCCGGTCGGGACCGCTCACGACCCCCTCCCAGATCACCCCGTCGCCGGCGTCGTGGAAGCCCCACTCGCGGATCGTGCGGGCGAAGGCATCCTCGCTGCGGGTGAGGCGAACCCGGCAGCGGAGCAGGCCGGCCATGTCCACCGCGTCGGCCACCCGGTCGTCCAGCACCACCTTACCCTGGTCGAGCTCGACGACGCGGTTCACCAGGGCGGCGACTTCGTCGAGCCGGTGGCTGGAGATCAGCATGACCGCCTTGTCCTGGCGCTCCGCGAGCAGGCCGAAGAAGATGTGGCGGGCCTCCGGGTCGAGGTTGGCCGCCGGCTCGTCCAGCACCAGGATGTCGCTGTCGCGGCCGAGCGCCACGCTGATCAGGATCTTCTGTTTCTGCCCGCCCGACAGGCGGTTGAAGGGCTGGCGCCTGACGCGGTCGAAGTCGAGGCCGAGGCGGTGGGACATCGCCTTCATCCGGCTGGGCTCGCTTCCGCAGACGCTGGCGGCGAAGCGGATCAGCTGTCCGACCGGCATCTTCAGCGGCGGTGGCAGCTGCGGAACGAAGCCGACGCGTGCCAGCACTTCCTCGCGATGAGCCCGCGGGTCGCGCCCGTCGACGCTGACCTTGCCCTGACAGACGTACTCGCCCAGGAGGCAACGGATCAGCGTGGTCTTGCCCGCGCCGTTCGACCCGACCAGGGCGACGCGGTCGCCCCGCCCAAACCCCAGGTCGATGCCCTGGAGCACGCGGTTGCGGCGAAACTGCTTGGCGACCTGCTCGAAGCGGATCATGCGGACTCGGCCCTCGGCGGCGGCTCGGGCGCGGGGTGCGCCTGGTGCAGGCCGACGAACTCGTATTTGAGCGAGTCGGTGGGGCAGATGTCCACACACAGGCCGCAACGCGTGCAGTCAGCGCCGATCGGCAGGCGCATATCCGTGGCGCGGCCCTTGATGGTGACGTCGAGCACGTGCGGGACGAGGCAGGCCTTGCGGCAGTCGCCCTCGTGCGCGCAGTCCTTGGGGCTGTAGCTGACGCGGAAGGGCGAGAGCACGCCGACCAGGCCGTAGGTGAGGCCGATCGGGCAGATGTACCGGCACCAGGCGCGGCGCGAGACGAAGATCTCGAAGAGCAGCAGCATGCCCACCCAGAGCAACGCGAGCGTCGGCCCGTAGATCAGGGCCCGGCTCAGGATCCCGGTCGGCGAGATGAACTCGAACACCGTGTACCCGGTCGCGTAGGCGAGCAGGGCGAACATGACCCAGAACAGGGTGCGGGTCCCGCGATGGAAGGTGACATCCAGCGCCACGCCCTTGTCGCGCAGCCAGAGGTGGATTCCTTCGGCCCATTCGGCGATCAGGTGATACGGGCAGACCCACGAGCAGAAGGTCCGGCCGCCGAGCAGGAACCAGAGCACGAAGACCGTCAGGGTACCGATGACGAGGTTGAGCACGACGTGCTTGAAGGCGAGCATCACCTGCAGGGCCGAGTTGAGGTCGGCCATGTGGAAGCCGAGCGCCCGCGACGCGGTCAGCGCACCTTCGACCAGCTGGACGTCGAACTGGTAGGAGACGACGAACAGGAGGTTGACGACGAGCAGGGTGACCCAGCGGCGGTTGCGCCACTTGTGGTTGCCGCGGTGCTCCTCGTGCAGCTTCTCGAGGTAGGCCTGGTCGACCTTGGTCTTCTTCTTCTCCTCGTACATCACTTGCACGGGGATCGGTATCTCGTGCTTCTCCGGCTTGTGCGGGGCGCGGCCGAACAACTGGGCGACGGACTCGAGGACGCGGTTCACGACGACCTCCTCGTGTCGGCGTTCTTGGTCATGTCGACGACGATCGCCGGCGGCTCGGTCGGGCACACCATTTCGCAGGCCCCGCAGCCGACGCAGCCGTCGAACACCACGGGCTGCCGTGCCGTCGGGTCGGGTGCCGAGGCCATCGGCTCAAGCCCGATCGCGCGCTTCGGCGGGCACTGGTTCTTGTCGCCGGCGGGCGGCTTGCCGGCGGCGCACTGTGCCATCCGGATCTCGATGGGGCAGTGGCGCACGCACAGGTCGCACAGCGGCAGGTCGAACTCCTGGCTGCGCACGGGCAGGGGGTTCCAGCGGTCGATCTCGTTGTAGCGGAACTTGCCCCGGAACGCCTCGTCGCGGATGCGACCCCGGAAGCCCTTGCCCTGCATGGCGAGACACTTGTCGGGCCGGGCGACCTCGGCGAAGCCGATGCGAACCTGGTGGGGATAGGCGATCTCGTGGGTCAGCGCGCCGGTCGGGCAGGCGAGCACGCACTGCAGGCCGTCGCAGGAGAAGTCGCAGGCCTGGTCGCGGGCGGCGATGTACGGCGTCCCGAGGCCGAACCCGTCGAGCAGATCGGCGAGCTTGATCGCCTCCACCGGGCAGACCTGCACGCACTGCCCGCACTTGATGCAGGACGCGAGGAACTTGTTCTCGGCGAGGGCACCGGGCGGCCGCAGTCGCGGCTCCCAGGCGGCGAGGACGGGTACGAAGCCGAGCAGGGCGGCCGTCACGCCGCCGCCGGCCAGGGCGACGGAGCGCAGGAACTTGCGCCGCGCCTCCAGGCGCTTCTTCTCGCCGAGGACGGGCTTCTTCGGTTTCGGGGCCGGGGTGTCGTCGCTCACAGAGTGGCCTCTTCGGACATGCGCGGCTTCGGGTCGCGCATGATGATGTCCGGGTCGGTGAAGGGCGCCAGCCGCTCGAGGAAGTCGAGGAAGTCGAGCATCGGCGAGCCCTTGAAGAACTGCACGAGGGGCACGTCCATCCAGAGCCGGTCGGCGTAGGCGTGGACCTCGTAGGGCGTGTCGCCGACGCCGTCGCGGTCACGGTCGAAGCCCTCGTAGTCCTCCCAGTAGTTGCCCTCGAACGTCTGCTTGATCGCAGAGGCACGGCTGCGTACCGCCAGCGAGGTCAGGTTGCCCTTGACGACGTTTCCCTTGAAGACGTTGCCGATCCGTGCCTGGTCGTTGAACTCGATGCCAACGCCGTTGTAGGCGATGACGTTGTCGGTGAACTCATCGATGGTGTCGGGCTGGTAGGGCGACTGATCGATGTTGATGCCGGATGCGCAGTACATGATCTGGTTGCGCTCGACCTTGACCTCGGAGCTTTCCTTGAGGCCGAGCCCCATGCCGGTCGCGCCGGTCGCATGCGCGATGTAGTTGTCGCGCAGGATCACGCCGTCGCTGTACATCACGTAAATGCCGACCGAGTTGTTCCAGAACCGATTCTTCTCGACCAGGTTGTACTTCGAGTACATGAAGTGCATCGAATAGCGGCCGCCGGTTCCGGAGTTGCCGGAGATCAGGTTGTCCTCCGAGTACCAGACGACCATGTCGCGCGAGTCCACGAAGCTGTTGTCGAGGATGCGGTTCTTGAAGCTGTACCAGAGACGGACGGCGTCACCGCGCAGGCCGAGGTCGACGGGCTTCGAGCGGATCTTGTTGCGGCGTACCACGTTGCTGCTGGACTGCTGCAGGTCGACGCCGAACAGGCAGTCGTCGATCTCGTTGTCTGAGATGACGTTGAAGTTGCCGCGCACCTGTACGCCGGCGTCGACGCCGTCGAACGAGCTGCCCGAGTTGACGAGCTTGAGGTTGCGGACCGTCGCACCGTCCGTGGCGATCGTGACCACGGAGCCCTTGCCGGCGCCGTCGATCGTCGCCTTGCCGTTGCCATCGAGGATCAGCGGCTTGCTGATGACGATGGGTCCCGCGTAGGTCCCCGGCGTCAGCTGGACGACGCTTCCCGCGGCAGCAGCGTCGAGCAGCGGCTGAAGGGGCAAAGGCTCGGCCGCACGCGGCGGCGCGGCCAGCCAGAACAGCCCGAGGCACATGACGACGGCGGGGCGCATGGCCCGTTCACTCACCCGGTCCCGCGCCTGCGCGCGAAGTGACTCCTGCGGATCAGCACCACCAGTCCGACGACGACCGCAAACGCGACCATCAGCCCGAAGCCCCAGTATGGGTACGAATGGGTCGAGAACTGGGCGACCTTGCCGTCGCCGAACACGGTCGGCATGAAGGCCTTGACGGTGAAGGCCCCCATCTCGTTCAGGTTGTGGCCAAACCAATACAGCCACGCCGAATAATCGATCAGGAAGAACAGCGGCAGCCCGATCGGGGCGAGGCCCAACAACCAATAAAGGGGGCCGCGGCCCTGCCACGCACCGAACAGCAGCACGACCATGGCGGCGAGGATGCCGAAGAACATCACCTGGCCGGCGATGCTCATCTTCGCCACCAGGGGCCTGATCTCTTCGGGGTTGTTGAAGTAGCGCCCGAGGTTCTTCTCGTAGTGCCAAAGCATCAACTGGCGGCCGCTACCGTTCCATACGACGCCTGAGGCCTTGCGCTCCTGATCCTTCTGGAAGGTGACGCGCAGGCTGTTGATGAACCGCTGCTTATCGGCAACGGCAGCGGCCTGCTCCGTGTCCTTGGCCTTCTCCTCGCTCTTGGCGAGCTCGGCCTTGAGGCGGGCGATTAGGGCCGCACCGGAGCTGCTGGAGTCGGCAGCGGCGGTGTCGCCAGAACCTGCGTCCTGGTCCATGGCCGTGACCTGGGCGAGGACGTAGCCAGCCGGCTGAAACCGAAGCCCGTCGCTGCTGAAGTAGGTGACGGCCATCCAGGCCGCGATTGCAACGAAGCCACTGGCCACGATTCCCATACGCAGGTTGCGACGGGAGCAGGCGAAGCCCACCACCATTACGCCGAGCATCGAGAGCAGAAACGGCGAGAAGAAGCGTTCGACCGGGCCGCCGGCTGCGATCGGGTACATGCCGACGTAGTGGTTGATCGTGTCCATCTCGTGGACGCAGTCGAGGGCTTCCTTCTCGAGGATCTCGGCGCGCTCGACCTTCTTGCAGCCGTTGAACACGCCGTTCATGTGGAAGTGGATGCGAACACCGTCTGGAAAGGCCTCTGGCGGATAGTTCGGCGCCTTCAGCGCCACCCACCAGATCGGGGCGTAGTAGACGGCGACGAGGAGGGCCGCGGCGACCAGCGCCAGGGCCATGGCCGCGAGATAGGAGCTACGAGTGGGTGTCGTCATGACGATGCTCTTCTCAAGAGCGAGCGACGATGCTGAGGGCTGTGCTGCACAGCCGGGCCTCTCGTGCTGCCGCTGGCATCCTGCGGATGCCAGCGGCGCTCGAGGGGCGAGACGTCCGGATCAGAAGTCCGGATTCTTCCAGTCCTTCGACTTCGCCACGAGATCGGCCGGTGGCTTGATGCGGGAGGTGTAGTCGCAGACCGCGACGAGGTCGCGATCCGAGAACTCCTTCACCTGCTTCACCATGTCGGGGTTGGCGTTGCGCCGCTTGCCGTCCCGGATCTCCGTGAACTGGCGCTTGATGTACTCGTAGTGCTGGCCGTGCACGCGAGGATAGAACTTCTCCTCGCTACCTTCGCCGCTCTCGCCGTGGCAGCGCACGCAGTTGTCCTTGTACAGCTTTGCGCCGTGCTCCAGGTCCGTGCCGGGGCCGACGCCGTTGTCCGGCGTCATCGGCAGCTTTGCCATGTAGGCCACGACGTCCGCGAGCGCCTGCGGGCCGCCGATCTGGCTGGGCAATGCGAAGGGATACATCGTCGGGTTGTCACGGTTCAGCGCGCGGATGTCGGCGAGCTGCTTGATGATCACGGAGTGGTGCTGGCCGGCGAGCTGCGGGAAGGTGCCGTCCTTCGTGCCCCAGCCCTCGGGCATGTGGCAGGCCGAGCAGACCTCGTACACGTCCTTGCCCTTTGCGGGGTCGCCCTTGAGGTGCAGCGCCTCGTCCTTCTCGCCGCCGGCGACGTTCCAATCCGTCGGGGCGGCCGCCATGACTGCGCCGCCGGTCGCAAGGATCATGGCCATCGAGACCGCGGCGGGGAGGGTCTTCGCTTTCATCGTTTTCTCCAGCAGGATTCTCGCGTTTCGGAAGAGTCTACCGGCGCGCGTGCGGCGCGGCACCGGTGTGCATCCACTCACGGTGGTCATGATCGCCCGAGGCGGCGGGGCCGTTTCTGCGGGCTAAATGACGTTCGTCCAAGAACAATTTCATTTTCCGGATTTCGGCAGGCGGGCTCTTTGATGGCCGTCAAACGAGCCCGCCCGATTTGTCACGGCTTCAATGTGGAAAGCCACTCGCCGATGATCGCAATCTCCTCGTCGCTGACGAGGTGCATCACACCCTTCATGGCCGCAGTCTGACCGTTGTTGCGGGCGCCGCTCTTGATGTCCTTCATCTGGTTGATCGCGTAGTCCTTGTTCTGCCCCGCAATCTTGGGATACGTGGGCATGATGGGCTTGGCACCGTCCGGGCCGTGGCAGGCGATGCAGGTCTTGGCTTTGTAGAGCGTGGGGCCGTCCTGCGCCGCGGCAGCGCCCGAGACGACCAGGCCGAGGGCAGTGGCGGCGGAGATGAAGAGCGTGGAAGTGCGCATGGCATTACCTCGTCGCAGATGATGAATCTCAAATAAACAGGGGGCTGCGGAATCCAGCCCCCCGGCAACCCGGCCGGCGGCGGCGATCGCCGCCGCCGGGGTTGGCCAATCACTTCACTTTCTTGGCGTTGTTCTGCTCCAGGTAGGTCTTGGCGCGCAGACCGAGGTCGGCGGTCTTGACCTGGTACTGCCACCACTGGTTCGCCCAGAGCATGGCGTTCTGCCAGTCCTTCTTCGCCGCGGCCTCTTCGGACTTGGCCTTGGCGTCCTTGGCGAAGCCGAGCTGGTCGGTCGCGTCCTCGACGAGGCCCTTGACGGTCGGGAAGTCCTGCCAGTTGTGGCTGGTGATGAACGCCACCACCTGGTCGATGACCGCCTGCGTGTCGACGTTGGTCTTGACCTGCTTCTGGTAGTCGGCCTCGGTGTAGGCCACGCCTTCCTTCATCGTCGCCTTCTGGACGTATCCCTTCGGCTTCACGACGAGATAACCCTGCATCTCGAGGTGCAGCGCCGAGCAGAACTCCGTGCAGTAGTACGGGTAGACACCTTCCTTGTCGGCCACGAAGGTCGTGGAGGCCGTCTTGCCCGGCTCGACGGATAGCTGCACGTTCTGGCCGTACATCGCGAAGCCGTGCACCTCGTCCTGGGCGCGCTCGAGATTGGTCAGGTGGATCCTCACCGTGTCGCCGACCTCCGCCTCGATGATCTCTGGCGTGATGTGCGAGCGGATCAGCGTCCCGAGAACCTCGACCGTGCACTTGCCACCCGCGTCGCAGGTGCGCTCGGTCTTCTCGCGGCTGCCCAGCGTCTTGTAGGCCGACTGCTTGTCAGCCCGGCTGTCCCAGCCGCTCTTGTACCGCACTTCGGGCTTGAGCTTGTCGGCCGAGATCGCCACGGCATAGTGCGGCTCGCCGAGCGGCAGCGGCATGTCGTACAGCAGCTCCATCTTCTCGTGGCCGATGTCGATCAGCTGGTGGTTCTGCGGGTGCAGCGGGCCCACCGGGTTGAAGCGGTCGATCGACAGCTTGTTGAGCGAGACCAGGTACTTGCCCTTGGGCGTGACCGAGTCGCCTTCCATCGTCATCAGGTGGCCGATGTTGTAGTGGATGTTGATCTTGTCGATCACCTTGCCTTCGCAGTAGTTCCACTTCACCACCTGCGAGTCCACGTACAGCGAGGTGTAGGCCTGGCAGGGTACGGAGTCGTACTGCGTGTGCAGCGGGCCGAGGCCCGCCTCGACCTGCTTGTGGACCACGTCCTGCAGGGCGATGATCGGCACGCCGTAGGGGTCCTTGCCCTCGTACTTCTTGTCGGCCATCGCCTTCTGGATCTTCTCGATGCTGTACACGGTGATGTGCGTGTCCAGCTTGCCGGAGACCACGGCGTACTTGCCGTCGGGAGTGACGTCGACGCCGTGCGGGCTCTTCGGCTCGGGCACCAGGGCGAGCAAGCCCTCGTCGATCGCCTGCTGCATCGGGATGTAGTACATCCCCTTTTCTTTCTTGACCTTGCCGGCCTTGACCAGCTCTTCGGCCTTCTTCCAGTTGGTCACGTGCATGAAGTCGGTGTCTTTCGACGAGCAGCCGGCCTCGAAGGGCGGACGGCCGCGCTCGATGCCGCCGACGTACCGCTCGGAGCAGAACGAGTTGGTGAAGCCCAGACCGTAGCTGTCCTTCTTGCCCGCGTCGGACAGGTCCTGGCTGTACGGCGGCAGCTCGAAGGTGAAGGACTCCTCCGGAACCAGCCGGCCGGCCTCGCGGTTGAACTTCCAGTAGGTCAGGCCGCCCCGATACTTGTCGTTGAACTCCTCGAGCGGCACGAAGCCGTCCTCGAGCAGCGGGGCGGCGTACTGCGTGGCCTCCATCACGTACTCGGTGTTAGGCGTGACGAAGGCGCCGCCGTGCTCGGACTTGAAGAACGGGTTGACGACGATCTGCTTGGTCTCGAAGTCGTGTAGGTCGATGACCGCGACGCGCGGGTTCGCCTTGTCGTTGATGAACAGGAATCGGCCGTCGTACTCGCCGTTGGTCTCGGAGATCGCCGGGTGGTGGGTGTCGCCGTAGGTGATGTCCTTGCCACGGATTCGGCCGCCGGCCAGCACCGCCTTGGACTCGTCGTCGAAGCCGTAGCCCTGCCAGGGCTCGGGCGTGAAGACGCCGATGTACTTGAGGATGCGCATCGACGGGATGCCGTAGACGATCACCTGGCCGCTCTGGCCGCCCGAGCTGAACACCACGAACTCGTCGCGGCCGCCAGTCGGCGTATAGGTCTTGGCAGCGGCGAGCAGATCCTTCTGCGTCAGGCCGCGCCGCTTCATGACGTCCTGCAGGGTGTCCTGGGACCAGGCGCTGCCGGTTGCGGCAACTCCGAGTCCCAGTCCCACCAGCAGGGCCAGGGTACGTTTGGCAAACGATCGCATCGTAGTTCCCCCTTAAGGATGGAGACACGGGTTTAACGGGGCGGCTGATGCCACCTCCAGCGGGCGCAGGTTCGTCCTCGCCCAGACGCCCAGCCTTGACCGACGTCAAAAGTCGCACTGGGTCGCCGAAGTTATTGCGGCATATCACGTAACCGCCCGGGGCGGCCGAGGCTGGATTGCGTGACGGCCCCAGGTTTCCCAGGGCGGAGCCCGCGTATCGGCCTGGAGCCTCGCGTCAAATGAGTGGCATCCTTACGACCTGTCTTGTGCGCGGGGGGATTCCTCTGCCGCCGGGGGCACGGCTTGCCCTGGGAGAGGGAGCAGACGGATGGACCACGATCCGAGCGACTGGGAGTTCGAGACCCGCGCGATCCGCACGGGCCACCGGCGCACGCCGGAGGGGGAGCACGCGGCGCCCGTGTTCCTGACGTCCAGCTACGTCTTTCGCACCGCCGCGGAGGCGGCCGCGCGGTTCTCGGGCGCCGAGGCAGGCAACATCTATTCGCGTTTCACCAACCCGACGGTGCGGGCCTTCGAGGAGCGCCTCGCAAGTCTCGAGGGCGGGGAGTGCTGTGTCGCCACGGCGAGCGGCATGGCCGCCATCCTCGCCACCTGCCTGGGCCTCCTGTCCGCGGGAGACCAGGTGGTCTGTTCGCGCAGCGTCTTCGGAAGCACTGTAATTTTATTCGATAAGTATCTGAAACGATTTGGAATAGATGTCTCATACGTCGATCTCGTGGACCTGGACTCCTGGGCCGCGGCGATGGGGCCGAGGACGCGACTGCTATTTCTGGAGTCGCCGTCGAACCCGCTCTTGCAGCTCGGGGACATCGCCGCGCTGGCTGACCTGGCGCACCGGCACGGCGCGCTGCTCGCCGTCGACAACTGCCTGTGCACGCCGGCGCTGCAGCGCCCCATCGAGCTCGGCGCCGACCTGGTGATTCACTCGGCGACCAAGTACCTCGACGGCCACGGGCGGTGCCTGGGTGGCGCCGTGGTGGGCGACCGCAAGCGCGTCGGCGAGGAGGTGTTCGGGGTGATACGGACCGCAGGGCCGTCGATGAGCCCGTTCAACGCCTGGGTCTTCTCGACGGGCCTGGAGACGCTCCACGTTCGCATGCGCGAGCACTCGCGCAATGCGCAGATCCTCGCGGAGTGGCTCGAGGAGCAGCCGGGGGTCGCGGCGGTCCATTTTCCCTGGCTCGCGTCGCACCCGCAGAAGGCCCTCGCGGAACGCCAGCAGTCGGGGCCCGGTGGCATCGTCGCCTTCGAGGTCGAGGGCGGGCGGGAGGCCGCCTGGCGGGTGATCGACCACACCCGCATGCTGTCGATCACGGCCAATCTCGGCGACGTGCGCAGTACCATCACGCACCCGGCCACGACGACGCACGGCCGGCTCACCGCCGAGGAGCGCGAGCGCGCCGGCATCGGGGAAGGCTTGATCCGTGTCGCCGTCGGCCTCGAGGCCGTGGACGACGTCATCGCCGACCTGGCGCGCGGGCTGTCGAGTGACCGTGATTGAGGAGATCGCGGACCAGAGGGCCCGCTGGGACCAGCGCCACGCCGCGGCGGCGGATATCGGTGCGCCGGCCGAGGTGCTGCTGCAGAACGCGCACCTGCTGCCAGCGCAGGGCGTGGCGCTCGATCTCGCCTGTGGGCGCGGCGCCAACGCGCTCTGGCTCGCCGAGCACACCGGGCTGGAGGTCCACGCCTGGGACTTCTCGCCGGTGGCCGTCACCGGGCTCGAGGCCGCAGCCCGGGCGCGCGGTCTGCATTTGGTAGCCACCGTGCGCGACGTCGCCGCGCGCCCTCCGGAACCGGATTGCTTCGACGTCGTCCTGGTGGCCCACTTCCTCGAGCGGGCCATCGTCCCGGCCCTGATCGCTTCGCTGCGTCCGGGCGGCGTGCTGCTCTACCAGACCTTCGGCCGCGAGGCGGTGTCTGCGCGCGGACCAGCGACGCCGGAGTGGCGTCTGGCGCGCAACGAGCTGCTGCGGCTATTCCCGGGCCTGATCGTGCGCGCCTACCGGGAGGAGGGTACGCTGGGCGATGCCGCCCGGGGGCTGCGCGACCTCGCCTATCTCGTCGCGGAGAGGCCACGATGACGCCCGCGCTCTCGCTCCGGAAGCTGCGCAAGACCTACCGCAGCGGTGTCCAGGCCCTCAAGGGCATCGACCTCGAGGTGGTGGAGGGGGAGTTCTGCGCGCTCCTCGGCCCCAACGGCGCCGGCAAGTCGACGGCGATCGGCATCGTGAGCTCGCTCGTGCGCAAGACCGGCGGGAGCGTCGAGGTGTTCGGGCACGACCTGGATCGCGAGCCGGAGGCCGTCAAGGCCTGCATCGGGCTGGTGCCGCAGGAGTTCAACTTCAACCAGTTCGAGCCGGTCGCCGAAATCGTGGTGAACCAGGCGGGCTACTACGGTGTGCCCCGCCGCGAGGCCTGGGAACGGGCCGAGACGGTGCTGCGCCAGCTCGACCTGTGGGACCGGCGGACCGTCATGGCGCGAACGCTGTCCGGCGGCATGAAGCGCCGGCTAATGATCGCCCGCGCCCTGGTGCACCAGCCGCGCCTGCTGATCCTCGACGAGCCGACGGCGGGCGTGGACATCGAGATCCGTCGCGCGATGTGGGGCTTCCTGCGCGAGACCAACCGGCAGGGTACGACCATCATCCTCACCACGCACTACCTCGAGGAAGCCGAGAGCCTCTGCCGTCACGTCGCGATCATCAATCACGGCGAGATCGTCGAGAACGCGAGCCTGCCGACGCTGCTCGACAAGCTGAACAGCGAGGCCTTCGTCCTGAACCTGCGTCGTCCGCTGCTGCAGCCGCCGACCGCCGCGGGCTGCATCGTCTCGCAGCTCGACCCGATGACACTGGAGGTCGCGGTCCCTCGGGGACTCGCCATCAACGACCTGTTCGCCGCACTGTCGCGGCAGGGGGTGGAGGTGGCGAGCCTGCGCAACAAGCAGAACAGGCTCGAGCAGCTGTTCATCGACATGGTCGATCGCGACCGGCAGTCGCGGGCGGAGGCGCCGTGACCGGCTGGCGGCTGTATGGCAACGCCTTCCGCACGATCCTGACCAAGGAGATCCTGCGTTTCTCGCGGATCTGGATCCAGACCGTGCTGCCGCCGATGGTCACCACGGCCCTCTACTTCGTGATATTCGGCCAGCTCATCGGCAGCCGCCTGGGCGAGATGGACGGACACCCGTATGTCGATTTCATCTTCCCCGGCCTGATCCTGATGTCGGTGATCTCGAACAGCTACGCCAACGTCGTGTCGAGCTTCTACAACGCGAAGTTCCAGCGCCACGTCGAGGAGCTCCTGATCTCGCCGGTGGCGAACTGGGTGATCCTGGCCGGCTACGTCGCCGGCGGGGTGGCGCGCGGGCTGGTGGTCGGCACGGCGGTCACGCTCGTCGCCATGGCGTTCACGGACGTCCGCGTGCACAGCATTCCGATCACCTTCACGGTGTTTCTCCTGACCTCCGTCCTGTTCGCGACGGCGGGGTTCGTGAATGCCGTGTTCGCGAACAGCTTCGACGACATCTCGGTTGTCCCGACCTTCGTGCTCACGCCGCTGACCTACCTGGGCGGCGTGTTCTACTCGGTGCACCTGCTGCCCGAGTTCTGGCAGCGGGTATCGCTCGCCAATCCGGTGCTCTACATGATCAACGCCTTCCGCTACGGACTGCTCGGCGTCAGCGACATCCGCCTCGGGACGGCGCTGCTGCTGATCGCCGGCTTCATCGCGGTGCTCGTCGCCTTCGCGCTGTGGCTGCTGCGCCGGGGCATCGGGCTCAAGACGTGATGCGGTCGCGGGGCTGTGCTACGGTGGCCGCCGGTCGGGCGCGTCCCGGCCGTGGATCCACGCCCCATGCCAGCCGGCCGTAACCCCAGGACACGCCACCGCACCCCCGCCCGCAAGGCGCGCGGGGATCGCTTCCGCGTGCTCGGGCTGCTGCTGGTGCTGGTGCTGCTCGCCGGCGCGGCCGTCCTCGGCCTGTACGCCATGTACCTGTCCGACATCGTCACGGTGAAGTTCGAAGGCAAGCGCTGGGCGGTGCCCGCAAGGGTCTACGGCCGGCCGCTCGAGTTGTACGTCGGCGCGCCGATCCGTGCCGAGCAGCTGGTCGGCGAGCTGGAGCAGCTCGGGTACCGCAGGCAGGAGAAGGTGGGCGAGCCGGCGACCTGGTCGGTGTCCGGCAACCGTTACCAGCTCAGCACGCGTCCCTTCCAATTCTGGGACGCGGCGGAACCGAGCCGGCTGATCGAGGTGACCGTCGGCAAGGGCGGCATCGAGCAGATGCGCGAGCCGCAGACCGGGGCCGAGGTGGCCCTGTTCCGCCTCGAGGCGCCCATCGTCGGCAGCATCTACCCGTCGCACAACGAGGACCGGGCCCTCGTGCAGCGCCAGGAGATCCCCAAGGTCCTGGTGGACGCCCTGCTCGCGGTCGAGGACCAGCACTACTTCTCGCACTGGGGACTCGACCCGCTGGCGCTCGCGCGCGCGGCACTCGCCAACCTGCGGGCAGGGCGAGTGGTGCAGGGGGGCAGCACCCTGACCCAGCAGCTCGTGAAGAACTTCTTCCTGACCGAGGAGCGGACGCTCACCCGCAAGGTGAACGAGGCCCTGATGGCCGTCATCCTCGAAGCGCGCTACAGCAAGGACGAGATCCTCGAGGCCTATGCGAACGAGATCTACCTCGGCCAGGATGGGGAGCGCGCGATCCATGGCTTCGGCCTCGCGTCGCTGTTCTACCTGAACCGGCCGCTGCGCGAGATCGACCTGCCGCAGGCGGCGCTGCTCGCCGGCATGATCCGCGGTCCCTCGCTGTACGACCCGCGCCGCCACCCGGAACGCGCCAAGCAGCGGCGCGACCTGGTGCTCGACATGATGCAGGAGGAGGGCTTCATCACCGCGGACGAGGCGACGCGCGCGAAGGCGGCCGGGCTCGGCGTCGCGCCGCGCGGCACCGGCACCGCGGCGAGCTACCCGGCCTTCCTCGACCTGGTGCGGCGTCAACTGCGCCGCGACTACCGCGAGGAGGATCTGACCTCCGTCGGCCTGCGCATCTACACGACCCTGGACCCCTGGATCCAGCAGCACGCGCAGCAGGCGCTGGCCTCGCGGCTGGATCGCATCGAGAAGGAACGCAAGCTGACGGCGGACACCCTGGAGGGTGCGATCGTGGTGGCGAGCCCGCAGGGTGGCGAGGTGCTCGCCGTGGTGGGCGGACGCGAGTCCCGCTACCAGGGCTTCAATCGCGCCCTCGACGCGGTGCGGCCGATCGGCTCGCTGGTGAAGCCGGCGGTCTATCTCACCGCGCTGGGCATGCCGGAGCGCTACAGCCTCGTGACGCCGATCGAGGACACGCCGATCACCGTCCGGGTGCCGGGCGGCCCCTGGTCACCGGAGAACTACGACAAGCAGTCGCACGGCACGGTGACCCTCGAGACGGCGCTCGCCCAGTCCTACAACCTCGCCACGGTACGCGTCGGTCTCGACGTCGGTCTCGAACGGGTGGCGGCCACCCTGCGTGCGCTCGGTGTGGAGCGCAGCATCGACGTGGTGCCGTCGCTGCTGCTCGGCTCGGTCTCGCTGTCGCCGCTCGAGGTCGCCCAGGTCTACCAGCCGCTCGCGGCCAGTGGCTTTCGCACGCCGCTGCGCGCCATCCGCGAGGTGCTCGACGAGAATGCCCGCCCACTGCAGCGCTACCCCCTGACCGTGCAGCGCGCGGCGGACCCCGGGCCGGTCTATCTGCTCGACACCGCCATGCAGGCCGTGGTGCAGGGCGGGACCGCGCGGGGGCTCAACTCGTCGGTCCCCCCGAGCGTCGGCGTCGCAGGAAAGACCGGCACGACGGATGGCCTGCGCGACAGTTGGTTCGCCGGGTTTACGGGTGATATGGTGGCCGTCGCCTGGGTGGGACGGGACGACAACAAGCCGACGGGTCTGAGCGGCGCATCCGGCGCGCTGCGCGTCTGGGGCGATCTGATGAAGGATCTCAGCCCCGGTCCGCTCCGCCTCGTGCCGCCGGACACGGTGCGGGTCGAGTGGGTCGGCTGCGACACGCCCGCCAAGGTGCCGTTCATCGCCGGGTACGCCCCGGGGCCGGCTCAGGGCTGCGGCGGCGCCGGCGAGACCGCGTCGTCGTCCCACGAACCGTCCGCCACACCGGCGGCATCCGGCAAACAGGACGATCCAATCAGCCGTTTCTTCAAGAATCTCTTGCGATGACTCATCCGACGCGAATCCTGATGCTCTCTGGGTTGCTGCTCGTGGTCGCCGGCTGCTCGCCGGCAGTGCGCCAGGGCCCCCCCGCGCCGATCATCGGCCCCGGCGGCTCCGGTGCGCCGAGCCCCGCTTCGTCGGGCAACGTCGAGGTGACGCCGCTTAAGGCGCCCGAGATCACGCCCGTCGAGCAGACACCCGTTCAGACCTATCAGCGGCCGGAGGCGGCTGCACCACGCGAGCCTGCCGCGGCCGCCGAATCGGCCGCGGGCGAACGCGAGACCGTCGCCATGGCGACGCCGCCGCGATCGATGAGCAAGGCGGTCAAGACCCTGCTCCAGCAGGCCGAGCTGCAGCGCTCGTCCGACGACCTGACCGGTGCGGCGGCGACGCTGGAACGGGCGTTGCGGATCGAGCCGGACAGCGCCTATGTCTGGAACCGTCTCGCGCACGTGCGCGCGGAGCAGGGGCAGGCAGGGCTCGCCGGCGAGCTCGCGGCCAAGTCCAACGCCTTCGCCGGCGGCGACGAGACCCTCAAACGGGACAACGACAAGCTGATCGCTCGGTCGCGAAGCCGGTGATTCCGCGCGGGCCTTCGGTGGTCGCGGTGCTCCCGGGTGACCCGCGGCCCTGCCGCGTGCCTTGGCCGTGACCATCTACGCCCAGGAAAAGCTGATCGCCCAGGCCCGCCAGCTGGCCGCCGACTACCGCCGCGCGATGGGCAAGCCGCTGCCGGGAATCAGCAGCGAGATTGCCGAATTCGACGCCATGCGTCTGCTCGGGCTCGCGCCGGCGCCCCGCTCGGGCGAAGAGGCGGGCTACGACGCGATCGACCCCGGTCGCGACAACAAGCGCATCCAGATCAAGGCCCGCACCATCTTCGACGAGGACAAGGGCGGGCAGCGCGTGGGCCAGCTCAAGCTCGGCCTCGATTGGGACAGTGTCGTGCTTGTGCTCATGGACGAGAACTACGAGCCCTACGAGATCTACGAGGCGGATCGGGCCGATCTCGAGGAGTTCGCGGCGCAGACGGAGAGCCGGCGCGCAAAGCGCGGCGCGTTGTCGGTCGCCCGCTTCAAGATCATCGGCCGGCTCCTCTGGGATCGCGCCGGTGGCCGCGACCCCGAGGTGTGGGACAACCGGTCCGACTGACCGCCCATGCTGGCCGTCGACGACTTTCTCGGTCCGACGGGCCGCCTGGCCCGCCAGGTGAAGGGCTTCGCGTACCGGCCGCAGCAGGCCGAGATGGCGCGGGCGGTCAGCGAGACCCTGGAGCAGGGAGGCGTGCTGATCTGCGAGGCCGGCACCGGAACGGGCAAGACCTTCGCCTATCTGGTTCCCGCGCTGCTGTCAGGCCGCAAGGTCGTCATCTCCACCGGCACGCGCAACCTGCAGGACCAGCTCTACCAGCGCGACGTGCCGCGGGTGCGTGACGTGCTCGGCGTCCCCTGCACGGTGGCCGTGCTGAAGGGGCGCGCCAACTATCTGTGCAGCCATCGCCTCGAGAACGCGTGGCTCGAGGGGCGGCACCGCTCGCGGGCGCTGACCGACCTGTTGCAGCGCGTGCGTGGCTGGGCGGCGCGCACCGAGCGCGGCGACGTCGCGGAGCTCGTCGACGTGCCGGAGGACGCTCCGGTCTGGCCGCTCGTCACCTCGACGACCGACAACTGCCTGGCACAGGAGTGCCCCAGCTATTCGACCTGCCACCTCGTCGAGGCCCGCCGGCGCGCCCAGGAGGCCGACGTCGTCATCGTCAACCACCACCTGCTGTGTGCCGACCTCGCGTTGCGCGACGACGGCTTCGGCGAGCTCTTGCCGACGGCCGACTGCTACCTGATCGACGAGGCGCACCAGCTGCCGGAGACGGCGAGCGACTTCTTCGGCCACACCCTCAGCACGCGGCAGCTGCACGATCTCGCGCGCGACATCGAGCTCGAATCGCACCGCGAGGGCGGGCCGACGCCCGAGCTGCTCGCCGCCGGCGAAACAGTGGGCAAGGCCGCGCGCGACCTGCGGCTCGCCTTTGGTGTCGAGGCGCGGCGCGCGCCCTGGCTGGAGGCGGCGGGGTCGGCGGCGGTCGCGCCCGCGGTCGCCGAGCTGCAGGCGGCACTCGCCGACTGCGTCGCCGTGCTGGAGGCGCGCGGCGACCGCGGTCGCGGTCTCGACAGCTGCCTCGCGCGTGCCCAGGGACTCGGTCAGGAGCTCCGCGCCTTCAGTGCGCCCGACGCGGTGGACCGGGGCGAGATCCGCTGGTTCGAGACCTTCCAGGCGGGATTCCGCCTGAACCGGACCCCGCTCGATATTGCGGAGACGTTTCGCTCCCACCTCGCGGCGCGCCGCGGGGCCTGGATATTCACCTCGGCGACACTGGCGGTGGGTGGGGACTTCGCACACTTCCAGCACCGGCTCGGCATCGACGAGGCCCGCACCGCCCAATGGGACAGCCCCTTCGACTATCACCGCCAGGCATTGTGGTTCCTGCCGCGCGGCCTGCCGGACCCGAACGAGCCGGGGTTCAATCGCGCGGTGGCCGACCTCAGTGTCGAGGTCCTTTCCGCCAGCCGGGGGCGTGGCTTCCTCCTCTACACCAGCCACCGGGCGCTCGGCGAGGCAGCAGCCCATCTCGCCGGCCGGCTGCCCTACCCGCTGCTGGTGCAGGGCAGTGCCCCCAAGTCGGAGCTGTTGGACCGCTTCCGGCAGCTCGGCAATGCGGTGCTGCTGGGCACGGCCAGCTTCTGGGAGGGCGTCGACGTGCGGGGCGAGGCGCTGTCCGTGGTGATCATCGACCGGCTGCCGTTCGCATCGCCCGGCGATCCGGTGCTCCAGGCCCGCATCGACGCCCTGCGCGCCGAGGGCGGCAACCCGTTTCGGGAGTACCAGCTGCCGCAGGCCGTGATAGCGCTCAAGCAGGGTGCCGGCCGCCTGATCCGCGACGTCACCGACCGCGGCGTGCTCGTGGTCTGCGACCGCCGCCTGCTGTCCCGCTCCTACGGCCAGGTCTTCGTCCGCAGCCTGCCGCCGTTTCGCCGCACCCAGGAGCTCGCGGAAGTGCAGCGCTTCTTCGCGGAGGCGCCGGTGCCGGCGCTGGCGGGATAGATGAGAGTCCTCGCAATCGACACCGCCGCCGAGTCGTGCTCTGCCGCCCTGTATCTCGACGGCGAGATCCGCGAGCGCTTCGCGATCCAGCCCCAGCGCCAGAGCGAGCTGATCCTGCCCATGATGGACGGGCTGCTCGCCGAGGCGGGGCTGAGGGTCGCCGATCTCGATGCCCTGGCCTTCGGGCGGGGTCCGGGCTCGTTCACCGGCGTGCGCATCGCCACGGGCGTGGTGCAGGGCGCGGCGTTCGCCGCAGACATTCCCGTCGTGCCGGTCTCGACCCTGGTCGCCCTGGCGCAGGGCCACCTGCGCGAGACCGGCCACGCGCGGGTGCTGGCGGCGTTCGACGCGCGCATGAGCGAGGTGTACTGGGCGGCGTGCGTGCCCGATGCATCGGGCACGATGCGCGCGATCGGCGACGAGCTGATCGTGCCGCCGGCCGAGGTCCCGCTACCGGACGACGGCGATTGGCATGGCGTCGGCTCGGGGTGGGGCGCCTACGGCGCCGTCATCGGCGGGCGCCTCGGCGACCGCGTCTCCAGGGTGCGTGCGGACGCCCATTGCCGGGCCGGCGACATCGCGCGAATCGCTGCCGTCGACTTCGCCGCGGGTCATGCGGTCCCGGCCGAGCAGGCGCTGCCCGTCTATCTCCGCGACCAGGTCGCCTGGAAGCGCCAGCCGTAGGGTGCGTAGTGCGCGCCAGCCGTCGAGGTCAGTTGTGGATGAACCCCGCGACCTTCAGGTCCCGGCCCCACCGCTCCCAGTTGCCGGAGCGCACGTCGATGGTCTGGGAGCTCGGATCGTACTCGGCGAGCATGTTCGTCTCGAGGTTGCAGCGGCGGTCGTAGTTGGTGTGGGAAAGCGTCAGCTCGTAACGCCCGTCGCCGCGCGGGTGCGCCTTCTCGACGTAGAGGGTGTGGCCGGTCGGCATGCCGTGCGCGTTGCGGCCGAGCACGAGGACGCGGCCGTCCGCCGGCTCGGCAGAGGTGTTGCCGCGCGACTGCTCGCAACGGAACCAGGTCACGGGCCCGTTCTCGTGGCCTGTGCGGCAGCTGGAGATCCCCGAGCGGCAGCGGGTGTAGGGCAGGCACTGCGGCTCGCAACGGCCGCGGCCAGCCGTGCGCTGGTAGCAGAGAGCGCTTTCCGCGATCACCGGCTCGCTGTCCGCGGGTGCCGTCCGACGTGACTTGCCGGCTGTCCTTGTCGGCTTTGCGGAGGCCCGGGACGCGGCCGCCGCCTTGGTTCCGCCGGTCTTCCTGTTCGCGGCTGTCGTCTGCGAGGGCGCCTTGGGCGCGGTGGCCTTCTGGGCGGTCGTCGCGGGCTTGGGGGCGGAGCCGGTCGCCTTCTGGGAGGTCGCGGACGTCGCGGCCGACGTCTGCGCCGCCGAGGCGGAGGAAGTGCCAATCAAGCCGACTGCCGCGACAAGCAGCGCGCCGAGAACTGCCGATGAGAAAACTTTCACCATTTTTAACAATGCCTTGAGAGTGTTGTTAAAAGTAGTTTAAGAGGATCTGCGCCGCGCGCGCGGCGGCGCAGCTTAACGGGCCGCCAGCGCCGGCGGAAGACCGGGCGAGCGCCGGGTCCGCCCCCGGCGTGGGTCCGGGCGGTCAGCGCGGCGGCTCGCCCCCGACGGCGGACTCCTGGAAGTAGTAGTCGTAGTTGCGGTGCAGGTGGTTCGTGAAGTCCCAGGCCTCGCTGAACGAGAGCCCACTGCCGTCCGGGATGACGACCCGGACGTAGAGGCCCTCCGGGTGGTCGACCTTGAGCTTTGCGAGCCGCTGGTCGAGCTTCTCCCGGGTCACCTCGCTGTAGTCGCCGGCGTCACCTTCGCGGAAGCGTATCTGGTAGCCGCCTGCGGCCTTCGTGTACCGCACCTCGACCGCATACCGGCCCGACGGGGAGCGCGCGGGCCGCACCAGCTTGTCGTACTTGATCCTGAGCTCGCCGTAGTCGTTCTGCACCGACGTCAGCGTCGCCGCCGACTGCCGCAGCTGCTCGCGCGACTGGTCCAGCTCACGCCGCTGGTCGGTGGCGGTGGTGCGCAGGGCCGCCAGCTCGGCGTCGAGTGTCTGCTGGCGGGCCTGGGCCGTGGCGAGCGACTGGGCGAGCTGGGTCGCCTCCTGCCGGCTGGCCCCGAGCTGCGTCGTCGCCGTCTGCATCTCGGTCGCGAGCCGATCCGACCGGCGCCTCAGGTCGTCACGCTCGGTGGCGAGCGCGCTGAGCCGCCCGGCCTGCTCGTCGAGCTGCTTCGACTGCTGCTCGAGGGTCTTCGACTGCCGGTCGAGGGCCGTCACCTGCTGGTTGCGAACCTCCTCGCTGCGGCGCAGGCGCGCCAACAGCTCAGCGACCTCGCTCTCGGCGGCGTGCAGCCGGACGGCGATGCTCTCCTTCTCCTCACCCGTGACGCGGGCGGTCTCGCGCGCGATCCGCTCCTTCTCGATGCTGGCCTGCAGGTCGCGCACCAGCTCCTGGTTGTAGAGGACGAGCACCACCATCACCATCAGGAAGATCATCACGACCACGGTCATGATGTCGGTGAAGGACGGCCAGAAGTTCTCGCCGGCGAGCTCGTCCTGCCGGTTGAGGCGGAGCTCGATGAAGCCGTCGTCGGCGCTCATTCGGTCTCGTGGAGGCGGAAGCCGATCCGCAGCAGGTGCTTGATCGTCTCGAGGTCCTCGGTGAGCGACTGCACGCGCGTGCGGTAGGCCTCTGCGGTGTTGATGAAGTGCTTGTCCACCTCGGCGAAGACGCGCTGCGAGTGCTCCATCTGGTTGACCAGGCCCTGCAGCGAGCGGATCAGTCCGGTGAACTCGTAGAGGACGCTGTCGGTCTGCACCTGGAAGCGCGGCAGCAGGTAGGTGGTGGTGATCTGCTCGACCGTGCCGATCAGCTGGGTCTGGACGTCCAGGTGCTTCAGGTAGAAATAGCTGAAGAAGACGTAGCAGCTGATCGCCGTGATCGTGGCATTGGCCGCCGTCGACATGCCGTGCAGCACCGTGCCGACGCCCGTCGCGCTCGCCATCTTCTCGAGCATCTCGGAGGCGCCGACGAGCGCCACCGACAGCGCGACGATGGTGCCGAAGGCGCCGAGCAGGATGAGGATGTTGTTGACGTACTTCGGAAAGCTGGCCCGGCTGCTCTCGCTGGCCACCAGGGTCGAGGCCAGCACACTCTGGTAGATCGGCGTGTGCGAGTCGTGCAGCTCGTGCAGCGTCAGGTAGCGGCGGCCGATGATGCTGCGGCGGGGGATTCCGCGCAGCGCGTCGTCGGGGGTCCGCTCGAGGTTGACGAGGAAGCGCATCACCGCGCCTTCCTCGCGCATGTAGAAGATGAAGTTGAGGATCAGCCGCAGCAGGCCGAGGGCGAACAGGCCGAGAATGAACCCGTTGATCAACAGGCCGACCGGCGTCTCCTGGCGCTTCAAGTAGAGATTGGCGAGGAACTCGCCGTTGTAGACGATCACGGCGGCGACAATGGCGCCGAGCACGATCATCCGCAGCAGGATGTTGCGGCTGTAGTTGCGGCGTAGCTTTATGCTGTCCAACGTCCTGCCCTCGGCAGCGATGACGGGGAATGGCGGGGCGGCGGAGGCGTCGACCGGCCGGCGAGGGCGGCGGACACGCGGGGGCGGAGTCTAGCACAGATGGAAATGGGGTCTTCCGGGGGCGCCTGCCGATGACCGACAGCCTGTTCGCGGCTGCATACCAGTGTCTGGTGGAGACCGACCTCGACCGCAAGGCGGCCTGCGCGGACGCCCTGCAGGCGAACTGGCGTGCGGGGCGGCTCGTCGTCGATCGCGGCGTCGACCTGCCGGACGTCATGGAGGCCGGCCGGCCCGAACGTCCCGTCCTGGTCGAGGCCCGCGGCCTGTCGAAGCGCGGCGCGGGCACGCCAGAGGGGCGCGCGGCGCTCGTCCACGCCGTCGCCCACATCGAATTCAATGCGATCAACCTGGCCTGCGACGCCGTCTATCGCTTCCGCGACATGCCGGAGGCGTTCTTCGGCGACTGGATCGGCGTTGCGGCGGAGGAGGCACAGCACTTCCGGTTGCTGCGTGGGCGCCTGCAGGAGCTCGGCCACGACTACGGCGACTTTCCGGCGCACCGCGGGCTCTGGGACATGGCGCAGCGCACCGCCGGCGACGTGCTCGCGCGCATGGCGCTCGTGCCGCGCGTGCTCGAGGCGCGTGGCCTGGACGTCACCCCCGGGATCATGGAGCGGCTGCGCCGTGCCGGTGACGAACGCACGGCGGACCTGCTCGTGATCATCCTGCGCGACGAGATCGGCCACGTGGCGGCGGGCACGCGGTGGTTCCGTCAGATCTGCGCCGCGCGCGGGCTGGAGCCGGAAGCCGAATACTTCAGGCTGCTGGACCAGTTCCTACGCGGCGAGCTGCGCTGCCCGCTCCACCTGGAGGCGCGGCGCCAGGCGGGGTTCAGCGAGTCGGAGCTGACTCGACTGCGGGCGATGTGCGACCAGCGCTGATGTCGCGCTCATTGTCGGGCTTCCGCTGCGCCTCAGCCCCACGACAGGGATTGCCGGTTACTGTACGGCCTCGACCTTGACGCCCGCCGCCGTCACGCACACGCACTGTCCGGCGTCGTCGTGCCACTCGGCGAGCACGACGCGCTCCGCGGCCTCGCCGTCGAGGGTGATGGAATGGATCGCAGGACGATGGGTGTGGCCATGAATCAGCCGCCGCACGCCGTGCGCCCGCATGGCCTGCGCCACGGCATCGGCATTCACGTCCATGATGTCCTCGGCCTTCAGCGAGGTCGCCTCGCCGCTGCGGCGCCGGTACTCGGCCGCCAGGGCGGCGCGCGCCGGCAACGGCTTGCCGAGGAAGTCAGCGACGAAGGCCGGGCTGCGGAGCATCACCCGGGCCTGCTGGTAGTCGACGTCATCGGTGCACAGCAGATCGCCGTGCGTGAGCAGGGTCGGAGTGCCGTAGAGATCGACGACGGCGAAGTCCGGCAGCAGCCGAGCCGCCGTCTCGCCGGCGAAGCGCGTCCCGACCAGAAAGTCCCGGTTACCGCCCTGGAAGAACAGGGTGACGCCCGTCGCGGTGAGCTCGCGCAGGGCGCCACGCACGGCGACTGCCAGCGCGCTGTCGTCGTCGTCGCCGATCCAGGCGTCGAAGAGGTCGCCGAGGATGTAAATCGCCTCGGCCTGCCGGGCCCGCTCGCGGGCAAACCGCAGGAAGAGCTCGATCGCCTGCGGCCGCCCCGCGGCGAGGTGCAGGTCCGAGATGAGCAGGGTTTCCGGTTTCACGATTCGGAGATCACCGCCTTCTCGATGATCACCGGCTCGACCGGCACGTCCTGGTAGCCCTGCTGGGTACCGGTCGTGACCTTGCGGATCCGGTCGACCACGTCCATTCCTTCCACGACGCGGCCGAACACGCAGTAGCCCCAGCCGTCCTGGCCCGGATAGTCGAGAAACCTGTTGTCCGAGACATTGATGTAGAACTGCGCCGTCGCCGAATGCGGCTGCATCGTGCGCGCCATGGCGATCGTGCCGGCCAGGTTCGACAGCCCGTTCTTCGCCTCGTTCTCGATCGGCTCGCGCGTCATCTTCTGGATCAGGTGCTCGTTGAAGCCGCCGCCCTGGATCATGAAGCCGTCGATGACGCGGTGGAAGACCGTGCCATCGTAGTGGCCGTCGCGCACGTACGCCTTGAAGTTGTCGCAGGTCTTGGGGGCCTTGGCCTCGTCGAGCTCGATGACGATGTCGCCGAGGTTGGTGGTGAGGGTGATCATGGGCCGGTCCTCGCAGGGAGATCGATGGGTGGGCGTCAGTTCGCGCGCTTGACGCTCAGGATGGTGATCGTCTCGGTCGGGACGTCGCGGAAACTGCCCCGGGTCCCGGTGGGGGCCGAGGCGATGGCGTCGACGACGTCCATGCCGCCCGTCACCTTGCCGAAGACGGTGTAGCCCCAGCCGTCCTGGCCCGGATAGTCGAGAAAATCGTTGTCCTTGTGGTTGATGAAGAACTGCGCGGTGGCGGAGTGCGGGTCGGACGTCCGGGCCATCGCGACCGTGCCACGCCCGTTCTTCAGGCCGTTCTTCGCCTCGTTCTTGACCGGATCGTGGGTCTTCTTCTGGGTCATCGTCGGCGTGAATCCGCCGCCCTGGATCATGAAGTTCTTGATCACGCGGTGGAAGATCGTGCCGTCGTAGAAGCCCTCGTCGACGTAGCGCAGAAAGTTCTTGACCGTCTCGGGCGCCTTGTCGGCGTCGAGCTCCAGCGTGATGTCCCCCTTGCTGGTCTGAAGCAGGACGCGGACCGGCGCGGCGTGCGCGGTTCCGGCGACGGCGAAGAGGAGGAGGGCGGGGAGCAGGGCGCGGATCAGACGGGGCATCGGTGGGTCCTCGGGGTGGGAGTGGCGCGCCATCATAGCGGCGCGCCCCGAGCGCGCCAAACCGCGATCGCCCGCGCCTTTGTGGCAGCGGGTGATTCGTTTACCATCCCCGGCCTTCGCCGCCGCCGCGCCCATGAGCGCCCGCCATGCTCAAGATCCACAACGACCTGACCCGCCAGAAGGATGACTTCGTGCCGATCGAGCCGGGTCGCGTGCGCATGTATGTCTGCGGCATGACGGTCTACGACTACTGCCACCTGGGTCACGCGCGGGTGATGGTCGTGTTCGACGTGGTCTACCGTTACCTGCGGGCGCGAGGCTACGACGTCACCTATGTCCGCAACATCACCGACATCGACGACAAGATCATCAAGCGCGCGAACGAGAACGGCGAGCCCTTCACGGCGCTCACCGAGCGATTCGTGCAGGCGATGCGCGAGGACGCTGCGGCGCTCGGCGTCCTGCCGCCGACGCTGGAGCCGCGCGCCACGGAACATCTCGGCGAGATCGTCGAGATGATCGAGCGGCTGATCGTTAGAGGCCACGCGTACGTGGCCGACAACGGCGACGTGTACTACGCGGTCACCAGCTTCGATGGCTACGGCGGGCTTTCCGGCAAGTCGATCGAGGATCTGCAGGCCGGCGCACGCGTCGAGCCGGGCGAGCAGAAGCGCGACCCACTCGACTTTGCGCTGTGGAAGGCGGCGAAGCCCGGCGAGCCCGCCTGGGACTCGCCCTGGGGACCGGGGCGGCCCGGCTGGCACATCGAGTGCTCTGCGATGTCGACCCGCGCGCTCGGCAACCACTTCGACATCCACGGCGGTGGCGCGGACCTGACCTTCCCGCACCACGAGAACGAGATCGCCCAGTCGGAGGGTGCGACCGGCGAGCCGTTCGTGAACTGCTGGATGCACAACGGCTTCGTGCGCATCAACGACGAGAAGATGTCGAAGTCGCTCGGCAACTTCTTCACCGTCCGCGAGATCCTGCAGAGCTACCGGCCGGAGGAGGTGCGCTACTTCATCCTCACCAGCCACTACCGCAGCCCGCTGAACTACGACGAGGGGAACCTGCAGAACGCGCGCGGCGCGCTGACCCGCTTCTACACCGCCCTGCGGGGCCTCCCGGACGCCGCCCCCGACCAGGCGGGAGAGCTCACGGCCCGCTTCCTGGCCGCCATGGACGACGACTTCAACACCCCCGAGGCGCTCGCCGTGCTGTTCGATCTCGCCAGGGAAGTGAACCGCCTGCGCCGCGAGTCCGACGCGGTCGCCGCGCCGCTCGGCGCAGAGCTCCGCCGCCTCGGCGGGATCCTCGGGATCCTGCAGGACGACCCGGAAGCCTACCTGCGGGGCGGAGAGGGCAGCGCCGAGGGGCTGTCCGACGCCGCGATCGAGGGACTCATCGCGCAGCGCCTCGCCGCCCGCAAGGCGAAGAACTGGGCCGAGGCCGACCGCATCCGCGACGAGCTGAAAGGGAAGGGGGTATTGCTGGAGGACGGGCCCGGCGGCACCACCTGGCGACGGGGGTGACCGACCGCCAGCTGATCTATTCCGCCGCGTTCCTGCGGGCGGTTGCGACGGGGATGGTCGGCGTCCTGCTGGGTCTCTACCTGGCGCGCCTCGGCTTCGATCCTGCAGCGATCGGGCTGGTCATCAGCGCGGGTCTCGCCGGCGCGACCCTCGGGGTGGCGGCCGTGACGTTCCTTGGCGACCGGCTCGGCCGGCGTCGGGCGCTGGTGGGCCTCGCGCTGCTCGGCGCCTCGGGCGGCTTCGCCGCAGCGCTGGCGGCGGACCTCACCCTGATCGCCGCGGCCGCCTTCCTCGGCATGCTGAACGGGCAGGGGAGGGATCGGGGCGCCTCCCTCGTCGTCGAGCAGGCGATTCTTCCGGCTACCGGCACCGACGCCGAGCGAACCCGCACCTTCGCCTGGTACAACGTCCTGCAGGACGTCGGCCACGGCGCGGGGAGCCTGCTGGGGGCGCTGCCGATCCTGCTGCGGGACTGGGCGGGCGTCGGCGATCTGGACTCGCTGCGGGCCGCCGTGCTGCTCTACGCAGCCGCGCACCTCGCCATCGCCTGGCTCAGCGCGCGGCTGTCGCCCGCCGTCGAGATCACCCAGACGCCACGCCTGCTGCCGGCGCTCACGCCGGAGAGCCGCCGGCGGATCGCGCGGATCTCCGCCCTGTTCGCGATCGACTCGGTCGCCGGCGGCTTGCTGGGCTCGGCCCTGGTGGCGTACTTCTTCCACGCCCGCTTCGGGGTCGACGAGGGCGCGCTGGCGCTCCTGTTCACCGGCGCCCGCGGGCTGAATGCCGTGTCGCACCTCGGCGCGGCCTGGCTCGCCCGGCGGATCGGCCTGGTGAACACCATGGTGTTCACGCACGTCCCGTCCAGCCTGCTGCTGGCGACGGTCGCCATCGCCCCGGACTTCTGGACCGCGGCGATCCTCTTCCTGCTTCGCGAGGGCCTCGTGGAGATGGACGTGCCGACCCGCCAGTCGTACGTCATGGCGATGGTGCGGCCCGAGGAACGGACCTTCGCCTCCGGGATGACGCATCTCGTACGCCTCGGCGGCTGGGCGGTCGGCCCGTCGTTCGCCGGTCTGTTCATGCAGACCCTGACCCTCGGGGCCCCGCTGGTCGCCGGCGCGGCGATGAAGATCGCCTACGACCTGATGCTCTATTTCTCGTTCCGGTCGATCCGCCCGCCGGAGGAGCGGGACGGGTAGGGAAGCCTGCGGGCGGGCCCTCGGCTGGTGATCCCGCCGCATTCGCGTCCGGACTCGGTGGGCGCGGCCTTCGGTTCAGGCTGATGTATGCTCTGCCAAGAGACTCGAAGGCCCCACGGGCAGACCAAACATGGCGACCCCCCCTCAGACGCCGCGCGCCAGCTCAGACGAGGAGATCCTGCAGCAGCAGTACCTCCGGTCCCTCAGTTCCTTCGAAGGCATCATCCTCGGCCAGATCGACATCAAGAACCGGCTGGGGGATCGCCTCAACTACAGCATCCAGGCGGGGACCATCATTCTCGGTGCGATCGCCGTTTCCATCCTGATCCTGCTGCTGACCCTGAGCTCGCAGATCAGCCATATCTCCGCCGTCGTGTCCAACATGAACACCCATTTCAGCGCGGTTTCCGACCGGATGCACGAGATCACGGGCTACATGGCATCCATGGAGCAGCGTGTCGCGCTGCTGGAAGGCATCGAAGCGACGGCCGCCGTAATGGATGGCGAGATGGGCGACATCCGCGCCGACATGGACGGCATGCGGGGCAATGTTGACGGCATCACCCGCCAGCTCAGCGTCGTGCGCGGCAATGTCACCAACATCTCGGCGACGATGGATGCCATGACTCGCGAGATCCACGCCATGGCCGCCGAGATGCACCACATGGCGAAGCCGGCGCGGTCGATGAACAAGATGTTTCCGTTCCCCTAGGAGATCTGCCATGGCTGACGATCCCAGGCGCGGCATAGTCGAGGTGATGGCCCGGCTCGGCCAGGCGACGCAGTACCACATCGACGAACGATACCGCCACTTCAAAATCACCGACGTGGTGATCTACGCGACATCGGCGCTGCTGATGGTGCTGGCGGTGTTCAACATCTACTACATACGGGTTCTCTACACGAACCTCACCGGTATCGTCGGCAACATGGCGTCGATGAATGAACGTCTGCAGATCACGGACCAGGACATGGCGCAGGTTGCCGCGCGCATGGCGTCCTTCGACCGGCAGATGCGCTACATGGAGCCCATCCACGGTCACATGGTGTCCATTGCCGACAACATGCCGAAGATCCGCCTCGATACCAATGAAATCTCCGCCGACGTCGGCGGCATCGACCGCGAGATGGGTGCGCTCGGCCAGGGCATGCTGGTCATCGATGCGCGTACCCGCGAGATGCTCGCGCCGGTCTCCAGCATGCGGGAGAACGTCCGGCAGTTCGGGGGGCCCATGGGGGCGATGAACCCGTTCATGCCGTGAGGGGACTGAAGGGAGGCATGTCGGGATAAGGGCGCGACTCAGGCTCCGAGGCGCCTTGGCCGGATCCGGGATGGCCGAGGCCATCGCGGACTTAACATAATATACATTATGCGCAATGCTGGGTGCCCGGCGGCATGGGCGCCTTGTGCCGTTGCCTGAGGGACCGAGCCTGCCCCGTTGCCGAGCGGCGGATCGCGCCCAGCGGTCACAGGCCCCTACGCGGCACAGCCCGATCTGAAAGAACGTTGTCAATACAATCGATAAGAACTTATCTCTAATTCCATTCGTTAAGAGAGTCTCGGCGATTCAAATTTTCGATTGCGATTTGTCAACCAGTAACGATCGATCGGGCTACACTGGTTTCCCATAGCCGGGCAAAGAACCCGGTGGTGTTGGCGGCCCGGCGGTGCCCCACCGCTCCGGGCCCGTAACCGACCAGAGTCAGGAGGAGGCCGCGAATGTACGTAACGAGCTCCGACGAGATCATCTTCGCGTCTGGCCTGCGGGCGGCGCGTGAGGGCCGGTATCAGGATGCCTTCGACATGTGGAAGCCGCTGGCCGAGATCGGTCATCAGCAGGCGCAGCGAAACGTGGCGTACCTGATGTACCTCGGGCTGGGTGTGGCGCGTGATCCGGCCCAGGCGGCCGACTGGCTGGCCCGCGCCGAGACGGTGCCGAAGGACGACCCCGTCGCGGTGTTCCGGACGATCGATCGCCTCGCAGCCGCCGGCGCCCGTCCCTCTGCCGTGTTCGCACGGGCCTTCTAGCGGGTCAGAGTCCGGCCCGTCTGCGCTCCACCCTGGGGGCGGCGCTTCGGCGCCGCCCCTTTTGGTTTCCATGGTTCTGAAACGCCCGGCGTCGGCGAGCGATTTCCGTCGGATCGCCCCGCGTGTATTGCCGCGCCCCGGCGGGGACCCGACACTACCGGATCTTCTGGCGGAGGGACGACGCGATGTTCGAGGCGGCCAAGCTGGGGCGCAGGGTCCCGAAGGAATTCTTCGCGGCGCAGGTGCCGGAACTGCGCACCGCGCTGCTCGATGCCCAGTTCCGCCTCGGGGCCAGCAAGACGGGCGTGATCGTGCTGGTGGCCGGTGTGGAGGGCTCGGGCAAAGGCGAGGTGGTCAACCGGCTCAACGAGTGGCTGGACACCCGTGGCGTACAGACCCACGCGTTCTGGGACCAGACCGACGAGGAGATCGCACGCCCCCGCTATTGGCGCTTCTGGCGCGCCATGCCACCGCGCGGCGAGATCTCGGTGCTGTTCGGCGGCTGGTACCTGGAGCCGATCGAGCATCGCTTCCGCGGCCAGTGCACGGATGCGGACCTGGACGAGGAGCTGACCCGCATCCGCCAGTTCGAGCGGATGCTGATCGAGGACGGGGCCCTGGTGGTCAAGTTCTGGTTCCACCTCCCCGAGCAGGAGCAGAGGAAGCGCCTCAAGGAGCTGGCGCGTGACGACCGCAGCCGCTGGAAGATGCTCCCGGACAAGGCGAAATTTCCTGAGGAGTACAGCAGTTTCGAGCAGATCGCCGAGCGGGTGCTGCGCAATACCGACACGGGCATCGCCCCCTGGTACGTGATCGAGGCGACGGACCGGCGGTACCGCGACCTCGCTGTCGGCCAGACCCTGCTGCGCGCGATCGAGGGCCGTCTCGCCCACCCCGAGCCGCCGCCGGCGGCTCCCCTGTCGACCGCGCCGAGCCTGCCACCCACTGCCGAGGCGCAGGTGACCCTGATCGACCGCCTGGACCTCGGGCACACCATCGAGCGCAACCACTACGACCGGGAGATGAAGCGGCTGCGCGACGCCCTGAACGAGCGGGCCTGGGCCGCCTACAAGGCGAAGCGCTCGACCGTGATGGTCTTCGAGGGCGTCGACGCCGCCGGCAAGGGCGGCACCATCCGTCGGATCACGAGCGCCATCGACGCCCGCCTGTACCGGACCATCACGATCGCGGCCCCGACCGACGAGGAGCGCGCCCGCCACTACCTGTGGCGCTTCTGGCGTCACATCCCGCGTGCGGGCTACCTGACGATGTACGACCGCTCCTGGTACGGGCGCGTGCTGGTCGAACGGGTCGAGGGCTTCGCGACGCACGCCGAGTGGCAGCGGGCGTACAACGAGATCAACGGCTTCGAGGAGCAGCTGACCGAGAACGGGATCATCGTCCTCAAGTTCTGGCTGCAGATCAGCCCGGACGAGCAGCTGGCCCGCTTCAAGGCGCGCGAGGACACGTCCTACAAGCAGCACAAGATCACCGACGAGGACTGGCGCAACCGTGAGAAGTGGGATGACTACAAGCTCGCCGTCAACGAGATGGTGATCCGCACCAGCACCGAGTACGCACCCTGGCACCTGATCGCCGGCAACGACAAGCGCCACGCCCGCGTCGAGGTGCTGAAGACTGTGGTGCAGCGCCTCGATGCCGCCCTTGCCGAAAAGCCGAGCCGGGCCGCGGCCGGGACGGCCTGCGAGCGCCGGCGCGCCGCACGCCCTACCCGCCCTAGTACTTAGTGCGCAGCACCATCTCGGCGCCTTCCTGCCGCAGGTCGACGCGGTTCAGGAAGGTCATGCCGAGCAGGACCTGTTCCGGCAGGTCGCCCGGGATGACCAGGGCATCGACGTTGCGCACGGTGATGTCCCCGACCGCGACGCGGTCGAGCGTGACCCGGTGGCCAGGCACCGTGCCGGAGGCGGTGGTGACGCCGACCGGGGCCCCGTCCAGCCGGTAGAAGATCCCGAGGCGGCGTGCCTCTGTCGCGCTCATGGCGATGGCGGTGGCGCCGGTGTCGACCATGAAGTCGACGGGGCGGCCGTTGATGCTGCCGGCCGTGGTGAAAGCACCCTTGGTGTTGCGGTAGATCTTCACCTCACGCGTCTCGGGGGCGGCAAAGCTGCCACCGACGGAGGTGCCGAAGGTCAGCGCCTCGCGCCTGCCACCCACCTCGACCACGGCCTCGTGCTGGTCGGCGCTGACCAGCGTGACCCCCTCCGGGCTCGCCTGGCCTGCGCGCAGCAGGCGCTCGCGGCCGTCGATCTCCAGCATTGCCTTGTTCGGGAACAGCGCCAGCACGCGGACGCGGGGCTCGTCGGCCAGCACGCCCGTGGCCAGGATCAGGGAGACGAGGGTCGGGGCAAGGCGCTTCATTGCCGCAAGACCGGGATGGTCGACCGCTTTCAACGCTGTGTGCCTCTGTGTCTCTGTGATGGGAGCTCGCGCCACTCGACCGCGACGGGCGGTCACGCGCCGAGCCACCAGGCGGCGGCGTGCAGCAGCGCCGCGGCGTAGAGGCCGGCCAGGAGGTCGTCGGCCATGATGCCCACTCCCCCGCCGACTCGCCGGTCGACCCAGTGTATCGGCCAGGGCTTCAGGATATCGAACAGCCGGAACAGCACGAACCCGGCGACCGTCCACGCCCAGCCCACCGGCACGCCGCACAGGGCGACGAGCAGGCCCGCGATCTCGTCCCACACGATGCCCGGGTGATCGTGCACCCCGAGGTCGGCGGCCGTCCGGCCGCAGATGGCGACGCCGGCCGCGACGACGACGCCGAGCACGGCGAGATAGGCCGGGAGTGGCAGGCCGGCCGCGACAGCGTAGAGCGGCAGTGCGACGAGCGTGCCCGCGGTCCCCGGCGCGACGGGCGCTGCCCCCGCGCCGAGGCCGAAGGCCAGCACGTGGACAGGGTTGCGCCAGTCCGGGCCGGGCCGCGGCTCAGCCATCGCGGGCGAAATGGTCGTAGCCGGCAGGCGCCCGGTCGAGCATCGACCCGTCGGGCAGCACCAGGCGAACGCCTGGCGGACGCTCGATCATGCCCACCCAGTGCAGCCCCGCGGGGAGCTCGGCGGCCAGCGCCTCGATCTCCCCCTGCCGAGCAGCGGGCACGGTGACGCACAGCTCGTAGTCGTCGCCGGCCGCCACCGGCACCGACCAGTCGCCGGTCTCGGCGACGTAGGTTCGCACGGCGGTCGAGCACGGCAGCCGGTCGAGGTAGAGGGTCGCCCCCACGCCGCTCGCTGCGCAGATGTGACCGAGATCGGCCGCGAGCCCGTCGGAGACGTCGATGGCGGCGCTCGCGACGCCGACGAGGGCCCTCCCCACGGCAAGCCGTGGCGTCGGCCGGTCGAGCCGTTCGCGGAGCGCGGCCACGGTGTCGAGGCCGACGAAGAGGCCCTGCTGGGCGAGCAGCGCGAGTCCGGCGTCGCCGAGCGTCCCCGTCACGTAGACGAGGTCGCCCGGGCGCGCGCCGTCGCGCCGCAGGGCGCGGCCGGGCTCCACGAAGCCATGGACCTGCACGGTGACGCTGCGCGGCCCACGGGTGGTGTCGCCGCCGACGAGCTGCACGCCGTGCACCTCGGCGAGCGCGAGGAAGCCGGCGGCGAAGGCCTCAACCCAGTCCTCGTCCGCCGTCGGGAGCGTGAGCGCCAGCGTGGCCCAGGCCGGCTCCGCGCCCATGGCCGCGAGATCGCTGAGGTTCACCGCGAGGGCCTTGTGGCCGAGGGCGCGGGGCTCGGCGCCGCACGCGAAGTGCGTACCCTCGACCAGGGTGTCGATGCTGACCGCGAGCTGGCGCCCGGGCGGCACCTCGAGCAGCGCGCAGTCGTCGCCGACGCCCAGCACCACGTCCGAGCGCCGTACGCGGGGACGACTGAAGTAGCGGGCGATGAGATCGAATTCAGAGGGCATCTCGGGGCGAGCTCGTGGGGGATGATCGGTACACCCTGCCGGGACCGTAAGCGGCATGGATGCCGCTTACGAGCCTACAGGGACGTATTCACGGCGTGT
>Ga0208980_10000104_pt1 | contig 40426 bp, 32 predicted proteins | sample WetSurMetagenome_3_FD_187993 | JGI IMG/M metagenome (GOLD analysis project Ga0208980, IMG submission 187993) | Wetland microbial communities from Twitchell Island in the Sacramento Delta, sample from surface sediment Aug2011 Site A1 Bulk (version 2) | ecosystem: Environmental > Aquatic > Marine...
TTTTTAGTCTAAAATAGTTTAGAAGGGTCTATGAAAAAGATATTATTAATTGTTATTTTTGTTTTAGCTTTTCTTTTAAGATTCGGTCTTATTTTTACTGCTTATCATGGCGATCTTAACAATAATATTTCTTGGGGTAACCTGGTGGTCGAAAGAGGACCCATTAACTTCTATGAAGGAAAAGACTGGCCTAATTCAAATCCGAATCAACCGCCTTTGACGATATTGATGTTTGGTGGATTGAAAGTTGTCTGGAATGCTGTTGAGAATGTTTCATGGTACTTAAATAACAACGTTGCTCTTTTTCCATCATCTTTTATCTGGTTTTGGGAAGCTAAGGGAATGATTTTGTTGGTAAAACTTCCGGGAATTATTGCCGATTTATTAATTGGTTATCTTATCTACCGCTACTTATCAAAAAGGAAAAATAAGAAGAGCGTTTTAATTACTGCTTTATGGCTTTTTAATCCGGTGATTTGGTACAACTCAAGTATTTGGGGACAAACAGATAGTCTTGTTAATTTACTTGGCTTTTTGGGGATTTTATTTCTTTTTGAAAGGAAGCTTATTTTAACCGTTCTTTTTTGGACCTTATCTTTTCTTTTTAAAGGATCACTAGCTGCTTTCATTCCGGTTATTTTTGCTTATGCTCTTTTTCAGAAATATAAATTATCCGAATGGTTTAAGGCTGTGGCTGTTGGTTTAATAACGATTGTTTTAATTTCAATCTGTTTTCATCCCCAAATCGATTTCCCCATTTGGTTTATTAATTTATATAGCCAAAGGATTTTCCCGGGAGAGATTGGGGATTTAACGGCTAATGCTTTTAACTTCTGGTGGTTGATTAATCCCGGTAAAGTTTTAGACAGTACCCTTTATTTAGGTTTATCGGCTAGATTGTGGGGAATAATTGTTCTTCTTTCTTCGATTATTCTTGGAATTTACTGGTTAAGGAAAGATAAGTCTGAAAAGCGATTTTGGTATGTTTTGGCTTTTATTTCCTTGGTTAGTTTTCTTTTTATGACCAGGATTCACGAAAGATATTTATATCCGTTCTTTATACCGGCAACGCTACTGGTGGCACAGATCCCGGTTGTGATTTATCCGTTGTTAATATTAACGCTGACAAACTTGCTTAATCTTTATCACCTTTTCTATGCTCCTTCGATTCCGATACTGGAAAAAATGTATCCGAATCCCTTATTTATGACAGTTCTTTCGGTGGTAAATCTGGCTGTTTTTGCCGGTTTTATCCTTCTTAAGAAAAAAGCCTGAGTTAGCTTTGTATAGGCTCCCCATCTTGGTATAATGAACTGATGAAGAGATGGTTGGTTGTAGCTGTTTTCTTGCTTGGTTTTTTGCTGCGGGTGGTAAATTTACCCTCATTCCCCATCGGTTTTACGCCTGATGAAGCCTCTTTTGGCTATGATGCCTATTCACTTTTAAAAACGGGACAAGATCAGTGGGGAAACAGTTTACCCTTGGTTTTTAAGTCTTTTGGTGACTATAAATCACCTCTTTTGGGCTATCTTCAGGTACCGTTTGTGGCTATCTTGGGCCTCAATAAGCTCTCGGTTCGACTGCCAAACGCCATCCTGGGGTCTTTTATGGTCTTGGCTGTATATCTGATGGTTTCGGAGATGTTCAGGAAGCATTTTGAGGATAGTTGGAAATTGGGATTGGCAGCTTCAATATTGGTAGCCATATCATCCTGGAGTGTCATGCTAAGCCGAGGAGCTTTTGAAGCCAACCTGACCACCTTCTTTCTTCCGTTTGGTATCTGGCTATTTTTGTTGGGCTTAAAAAAACCCAAATATTTTATCTATTCGGCCATCATTTTTGGTTTAAACTTATTTACCTATCATTCAGCTAAACTGGTAACACCACTTGTTTATATTTCCCTTCTTTTCTTTTATCGAAAAGAGATAAAGGAATTGGGGATTAAGAAAATTTTACCTTCAGCCGCAATTTTTTCACTTTTTATTCTTCTTACTCTCTATACATTCTCTCTTGGTGCAGGGAGCCGGGTCAGCGAAAGAAGTATTTATGAAGGATCATTGGAAGAAGCAGCCAAGATTAAAATTGCCAATATTCAAAAAGGAGGTTCACCGATATTAGAAAGATTGCTTCACAACAAATATCAAATGACGGCTCTAAGATTTATCAATAATTACAAACAATATTTTTCTTTTAAGTTTCTTTTTTCAGAAGGTCCCAGAGAGACGACTTATGGAATGCTTCCGGGAAGGGGGGTTTTATATTGGTTTGAATTACCGTTTATTATCGGAATTATCATTTCTCTTTTAAGAAGAAAAGAAAAAATCCTTTATCTTTTATTATTTTGGCTTCTCATTGGACCCATTCCGGCTGCCTTATCAACGGGAGTGGGGTATTCGGCCAACAGAGCGGCAGTCATGATGCCATTTATTAATATTCTTTTGGCTTTGGGTGCATATGAGTTATTTAAATTTATACAAAAGCAATTTGATAAAAAAATATCCAAATATCTATTAATTGGATATGCTCTCGTTGCCCTGTTTTTTGTTTACGGCTTTGTTAAAAGTTACTTTGTCGATTCTCCTAAGGTGGTGGCTAAAGGAATGCTTTATGGCAATTTGGAAGTTGCTAAGTGGATAAATGAGAATGCTGGGGGAGTAAACAAAATTGTGGTTGATAAAGGCATATCCGAACCGCATATCTATTTTGCCTTTGCTGAAGAGTTGGACCCAAAAGTCTATCAAGGTTTTGCTAAAACTTGGGATATGGGGAAAGCAGATGTTAACTGGGTTGATCAGATACCAACGTATAAATTAGGCAGGTTTACTTTCCAGACTGTGGAGAAGAAGAAACATGCTTGGGAATCGGGGACTTTGTATATCGGGAAAGACGAAATATTTCCTGAGACTTTAGGGAGAAGAGAGACCTTTTTATACCCAGGCGGGGAGAAGGGCATATCTGTTGTTGAAATAAAATAGAAATGAAAAAAGAAAAGATTATATTTTATCTATTATTTGCGATTTTAGTTGGCCTTGGAGTTTATTTGCGTTTTTTTGCTTTAACCCAATTTCCTCCTTCGCTAAATTGGGATGAAATAAGTCATGGTTATAATGCCTTTTCGATTCTTAAAACGGGAGCCGATGAATGGGGAAAGCTTTTTCCGATAATAAACTTTAGAGCTTATGGTGATTATCCCTTGCCCCTAAATCTATATTTGACGATTCCCTCAATATTCTTTTTTGGTTTAAACGAATTTTCCGTCAGGTTGCCCCATATGATATTGGGTGTTTTGACAATCATTGCAGCCTACTTCTTAGGCCTAGGAATTTCAAAGAACAAATACTTCGGCCTCTTAACCGGTTTTTTGGTAGCCGTTGATCCGTGGTTTTTATTTACCTCCTGCGTTGTGCTTCAATCTAACATTTCGGTTTTTCTTTTGATATCCTCCATGGCTGCCTTTTTTAACCGGGGAAAGCATAAATTTCTTTTTCCCATATCTTTGTTTTTATTGTTTTTGACGCTCTTTTCATACCACTCAACCAGAATATTTTCCCCGTTTTTATTAATTTCGCTGGTTATCGTTTATAAAAATGAACTTAGGCGAATATTCAACATAAATTCAATTGAGGGGAAAATCTCGGTTTTGATTATCATGCTTTTTGCTGTTACTTCACCGGTTATTTTTCTCAACAAAGAATCGCGGGCCAGAACCCAGTGGGTTTTTCTGATTGATCAGGGAGCTGTTAATAGAATAGTTGAGCAAAGACAAGCTTCTCCTTATTCGGAAATTGTTAAAAGATTGCTTTATAACCGTCCTGCCTACTTTATCCGTGAGTTTTCTAAAAATTATATTCAATACTTTTCTCCGCAGTACTTATTTCAAAAAGGAGGAACCCAGTACCAATTCTCCTTACCCAACCACGGGCTTTTATATCTTATTAATTTACCCCTCTTTTATATCGGCTTGGTCTATCTTTTAAATGGAGCTTTTAAGAAGAAAGATAAAATATGCCAATTTCTTCTTGGTTGGTTAATGTTGTCTCCGATTTCGGCTAGTATGACGCTGGAGAAGATGGCGGTTTTGAGGTCTTCAACCATGCTACCTCTTCCGGAAATACTTTCTGTCTTGGGTTTTTACTATGTCTTAGGCTATTTAAAGAAGAATAAAGTCTTAAAGATTTTATTAACCGTTATTTATGTGGCTGCCATTTTATATAGTCTTAAGGGTTACGTTTGGAAACTGAATACGGAATATCCGAAGACATATTCCTGGTCATGGCAGTATGGGTACAAAGAAGTCGTAACTTATGTTAAAGAAAACTATGATAAGTATGACAAGATTATCATAACAAAGAAGTACGGAGAGCCGCATGAATATTTCCTCTTTTATTTATCCTGGGATCCCCTAAGGTACAGAAACGATCCGAATCTGGTTCGTTTTTATCAGACAGGGTGGTACTGGGTAGATTCTTTTGATAAGTTTTATTTTGTTAACGATTGGGAAATACCCAAAAACTCTGCTAAATTTGTATTGGAGAGTAAAAAAGAGTTTGATTGCCAAAAGGAAAGCTGTTTGTTGATAACCAGCTCTGGCAATTTCCCGAAAGGGTGGAGTAAGCTTAAACAGATAAATTTCCTGAGTGGCGAAAGTGCTTTTGAAATCTATGAAAATCGGTAAATTCGACATATCCCAAATTTTGTTTTATTTGATTATTGCCGTTGCGGCTCTGCTTCGTTTTTGGCAGCTTGGTAGTATTCCGCCTTCTCTAACCCCTGATGAAGCATCTTTGGGTTATAACGCCTATTCAATTTTAAAAACAGGAAGGGACGAATATGGACAATTTATGCCCTTCATTTTTAAATCTTTCGGTGACTTTAAACCCGGATTTTATGTCTATCTTGATATTCCATTTGTTCTCTCCTTTGGCCTAAACGAGGTTTCCGTGAGGCTGCCAAGTGCTCTATCTGGGGTCATTAGTGTTTATCTGGTCTATCTAATAGTATTAAAGCTATTTAAAGACAGGAGATTGGCTCTGGCTGGAATGTTTGTGGCTGCCCTAAACCCTTGGCTAATCTACCTCTCAAGAGGTGCTTGGGAAGTGAATGTTTCTCTTTGCTTAACCTTGGCCGGAATTTACTGCTTTCTCGGGTTTATTGAAGGAAAAACTAAATTTTTGTTTTTATCGTCTTTGTTTTTTTCTTTAACCCTTTTAACTTATCAGGGGGCAAAATTATCAACGGGAATTGTTCTTTTACTTTTATTAATTATTTATTGGAAACAGATATTCAAACATTCTTATAAGGTATTAATTCCGCCTATATTGCTGGGGGTGGTTTTATCTCTGCCGATATTGTTAAGTTTTATGACCGGTAAAACAGGAAGGCTTAATGTCTTCAGTGTTTTTTCCTACCCCCGGCCTAAAGAGTATTTGGAGGCACAGTTAAAACAAGGCAACGAAAAGATCGGTAGTATTAGCTATTATCTTTTCCACCCCGAATCCCTCAATTTCAAAAGAGGAATAATGGGGCGATGGTTCAATCATTTTTCCGGGAGATTTCTTTTCTTCGAAGGCGATTGGCAAAACCCGAAACATACGGCCCCCAACTCTGGCGTGATGACCTTATTTGATTTAATACTCTTGCCTTTGGGGATAATTTTCTTATTGAAGAAGAAACTAACTAAAGAAATAGGTTTTGTATTGCTGTGGCTTATTGCCTCTCCCTTACCGGCCGTTTTATCTAGGGATCAGATTCATGGGATAAGGGCTTTAAATATGGCCATACCTTTGATTATCATTTCAGCGTTTGGCTTGTATTATGCCCTTGAGCTAATTGCGAAGATAAAAATGAATCTTATAAAGGTTGGGGGAATAATGATTGGAATTGGCCTGTTTGTTGTCAGTTATACTTATTTTCTTGATGCTTATTTTGTTCATCTGTCAAAACATGACTCACAAGCCTGGGACTATGGATACAAACAAATAGTTGAAATCGTTACTCCCATTCAAAACAAATATAAACAAATTAAGGTTCAGCAGTCGTTTGCTCAACCATATATTTATTTCCTCTTTTTCCAAAAGTACGATCCGGCCAAATATCAGAAACAGGCTAAACTGGTAGACAGCGAATACAAAAACGATGTCGGATATGTTGAGCATTTGGACAATATTTACTTTGCACCGATTGACTGGTCGGTTAATCGGGGAGAAAGCAACATTCTTTTTGTAGCCGATACAATACGAATACCACCGGAGGATTCGAAAGATATCGGTTTGTTCAAACAAATCGCGGAAATTAGATATTTAAACAATCGGGATATTGCTTTTAGAATTATTGAAGTCAAATGAATAATAAATTAACTAAAATATTACTGCTTTTTATTGTTATTTTGGCTTTTGTTTTAAGATTTTATAAACTGGCTTCCTATCCGGCTTTAAATGCCGATGAAGCCGCTATCGGTTACAACGTTTACTCTTTGATTCAAACAGGAAGGGACGAACACGGGAACACCTGGCCGATACATTTTCAATCTTTCAATGATTACAAGCCGGGACTGTTTTTTTATCTGGTCTTACCGTTTGTGAAGGTCTTGGGTTTAAATGAATGGGCAGTCAGAATCCCGGGAGCGATCTTGGGGGTATTAACGGTTTTAGTTCTTTATCATCTTGTTAAAAAATTATTTGACAGCGAAAGACTGGCTCTGATTTCCAGTTTCTTTTTAGCCATTTCGCCATGGCATATTCATTTCTCGAGAGGCGGATGGGAAGTAAATGCCGCAACCTTCTTTATTATATTGGGGACACTTTACTTAATTAAAAGTCGGGATAATCCGACAAAGAAAAATACGATTGTTGCAGCCGTCTCGTTAATTGCTTCGATGTATACGTATCATGCGGCCAGGGTAATTGTTCCCTTATTGAGTGTTGGGTTTATATGTTTTTATTGGAAGAGTGTTAAGGGGAATCTGAAAAAATATTTGGTGGCAATTGTTCTGGGAATTATTCTTTTAATTCCTCTGGGGAAGGATTTGACCAAAGGATCAATTGCATCAAGGGCGGCGGGGGTTGGTCTTTTTGCCGATGCGGGACCGATAAATAGAATTAACGAGCAAAGGGGGGAACATGCTGATTACAGAAGTTTATTTCCAAAACTCCTGCATAATAAAGCCGTCAATTACAGTTTGGCCTTTTTAAACAATTGGGTAAAACATTATCACGGTGAATTTTTGTTTCTGTCGGGGGATGTTATCCAAAGAAATAAAGTTCCCGAAACGGGACAAATGTATATCTTTGATTTCCTTTTAATACTAATCGGGATTATTTGTATCATTAAAAAACCCGATAATTGGGGCTTTATTGTTTATTGGCTTCTTATAGCTCCGGTTGCCTCGGCCCTGACTTTTCAATCGCCACATGCCCTAAGGGCCCAGAACATGGTTATCCCAATAATCATTATTAGTGCCTACGGTTTAAATGTGATCATCGAATATATTAAGAAAAGTAATTTAAATAAATATAAAAATCTTTTCTTTGTCTTAATTGGTTTGATTATTTCCTGGAGTTTTGGCAGGTATTTGCATGAGTATTATGTTCACATGGCCAAGGAATATTCTTTCTCTTCACAGTACGGTCTAAAAGAACTGGTTAGTTATGTTTCGGAAAATGAAAGTAAATATAAAGAAGTTTATGTTACCGATACTTATGATCAGCCGTATATTCTTTTCCTTTTTTATCTAAAATATCCTCCGCAAAAATACCAAAGCGATCATGCTATCTCTCCCCGTGATCAATATGGCTTTTCAACCGTTCGGGCTTTTGATAAATATAATTTTGAATCGATTAAGTTTGACACTTTAAAACCGGAAAGCCCGAACTCCTTAATTATCGGAACGGATAAAGATATACCAGGAGAAGCCAATATCGTAAAAAAGATTTATTTTCCAAATGGTGATGTAGCCTTTAAAATAGTAGCCAACTAAATATGAAATTATCGGTCGTCCTTGCAACCAGAAACGAAGAAAAGAATATCGCTCAATGCCTTGAGTCGGTGAAGACAATTGCTGACGAGATTATTGTTGTTGATGAAGAGTCTAGCGACAAAACAGAAGAAATCGCCGAAAGGTTTGGTGCAAAAGTAATTAGAACTAAACATGAGCCGGTCTTTCATATAACCAAACAGAAAGCCATTGATGCTGCAACAGGAGATTGGATTCTTCAGTTGGATGCTGATGAAAGAGTGACGGGAAAATTATCCCAAGAGATTAAGGAAGTTCTTAATATGGGTGTTGAAGAGGTTAAAAAAAGGAAATTTGATCCAAAAAAAGAAAAACTATTCAAGAAACATCAGGAATTGATTGAAAAAAGAGACGAGAAAATAGGACAGGGCGCCGGGGAGGTTGTTGCCTTCTTTATTCCCAGGGTAAATTACTTTTTGGGAAAACCCTTAATACACGCAGGTGTTTACCCGGACGGGGTAATTAGATTAATCAAGAAAGGAAAAGCCCACTTTCCCGCCAAATCGGTTCATGAGCAGATGACGGTTGACGGAGGGATAGCATGGCTTGCTAGCGATCTTGAACACCACGATTCGCCGACTCTAGGGCGCTATTTTGCCAGGCTAAACAGATATACCGATTTACATGCGGCTGAATTAAAAGAAAGAAAGGCTCCGAAGAATATTTTTTACTTTTTTTATTATTCAATTGTTTTGTCACTTTTTGTTTTTTTGAATCTTTTTATTCGACATAAAGGTTTTCTTGACGGGATAAGGGGTTTTATGTGGTCCTTATTTTCCTCATGGCATTATCCGATTGCTTACTTTAAATATTGGCAGATGAAATAAAAATGAAAAATATTAATGTCGCAATCGATATGGGCCCTCAAGTAAATGGGCACAGCATAAGAGGTATCGGATTTCATACCAAGAAATTGATTGAGCATTTAAAAAAGGATAAAGAGCTTTCCATATCGGAAGTTGATTTGGCAAAAGACACGAAAAAATATGATATATATCACTACCCGAGCTTTAATCCTTATTTTCTTTCTCTCCCCCTAAAGAAAAAGGGGAAAACAGTTGTAACAATTCATGACTTAATTTATTTGATCTATTCGGATAAATACCCATCAGGTTTAAAGGGGAGAGCTGTATTTGAAGTTCAGAGAAGGTTGATAAAAAAAGTCGATGCGATAATTACCATTTCGGAAACCTCAAAAAAGGATATTTGCCGCTTTTTAAAGATTGATCCTAAGAAGGTACATGTCATCTATCCTGCGGCAGGAGAGGATTTCCAAAAAATAGAAGACAGGGAGAAATTAAATAATGTTAAAAATAAATATCACTTACCTGAAAAATTTGTTTTATATCTCGGGGATGTTAACTACAATAAAAATTTAATGGTTTTGGCAGATGCCTGTAAATTGGCCAATATTTCTTTAGTGATTGTTGGAAAACAGGCGGCTGATGAAAATGTCAATCTAAACCATCCGGAAAATATTCCCTTCAGAGAATTCCTTAGGAAATACAGTAAGGATAAAAGCATTTCAAGGATCGGGTATGTTTCCGACGAAGAACTACCGGTTATCTTTTCTTTGGCTTTTGTTTATTGCCAACCTTCTCTCTATGAGGGTTTCGGGCTTCCGGTTATTCAGTCTTTTTCCTGCGGGCTTCCGGTGGTTATTTCCAAAACTCAAGCTTTGGTGGAAATAGCCGACGACGCAGCTCTTATTGCCGACCCCAACAATACTAAGGATATTTCGGAGAAACTATTGAAAGTAATAAATAATACTGAATTAAGAAGGACCTTAATAGAGAAAGGATACAAGAGGGCGAAAGATTTTTCTTGGGAGAAATGCGCCAGGGAAACGCTCGATGTTTATAGGAGAATCGCTGAAAAATAACTTAAATGAAGAAGAAAGACTACCTTTTTATAATAGTTTCTTTTTTGGTTTGGAGATTAATTCTTTTTGGATTAGTGCTTCTGTCCGCCAAAATTTTTCCCTTACAAAATAATTTTTTGGGCGGGGGATTGAGGAACTATTTAAAAGTACCTCTTTTTTGGGCTTGGGCTAATTTTGACGGGGAACACTATTTATCAATCGCTCAAAGCGGTTATGGTTTTGGTGAACAGGCGTTTTTTCCTTTATATCCGTTATTGATTAAATACGTTGGGATATTCTTTGGTGGGGGTCTGGCTAATTTAAACTTGGCGGGACTTTTGATATCCAATATCTCGTTTTTTATGGCCTTGATTGGCCTTTATAAGCTACTGAAGTTGGATTTTTCCGAAATAATATCCAAATGGGTTATTGTCTTCCTTTTGCTTTTTCCGACTTCGTTTTATTTCGGAAGCGTTTACACCGAAAGTTTGTTTTTTGTTTTGGCAATCTGGGCATTTTATTTTGCCAGGAAAGGCTATTGGCTTGGGGCGTCTCTGTTGGCTATGTTTGCTTCGGCAACGAGAGTTATGGGAATTACCTTGCTGCCGATTTTGTTGGTGGAACTTTTGCATCAGAACAAATTTAAAGTAAAAGGACTTAAGATTGAATCTTTCATACCGCTTTTGTTGATTCCCTTAGGATTACTTTCTTTTATGTTTTATCTGAAGAGTGCCACTGGGGATTGGCTTGCCTTTTTAAATACCCTTCCTTCCTTTGGTGAACAAAGGTCGGCAACACCGATTATTCTGCCTCAGGTTTTTTACCGCTATTTTTTCAAAATCTTGCCTAATCTTAATTATGTTTATTTTCCTGGTTTGTTTACAGCTTATCTGGAAACACTGACCGGAATTGCCTTTTTGGCCTTGTCTGTTTTTTCCTTTTTTAAGCTAAGAATAAGTTATAGTTTGTTTTTGCTTGGAGGCTATTTGATTCCCACCCTAAGCGGCAGTTTCTCGTCTCTTCCAAGATATGTGGCAATATTGTTCCCGGCTTTTATTTTGATGGGGATGATCAATTTACCAAAAATATTCAGGGTGATATTTAGTATAATTCTTTCCGTTGGCTTATTTGTTTCGCTGATGCTGTTTTCTAGAGGTTATTGGCTGTCATAAATATGATTAATAAAGTTAAGAAGCTAATCGCTCATCCGCTTTTTTCTGGTAGTCTGGTGATGATGGCCGGAAGCATGGGGGTAAATGTTGTTAATTATGTCTACCATCTTTTAATGGGCCGGATCTTGGGACCGGTTGATTATGGTGTTTTGGCAAGCGTCTTTTCCATTTTATACATAATCGGAATTGTTCCCCAATCGGGTGGAGTGGCTATCGTAAAATTTATTTCTTCGGCTAAGTCCGATACGGAATTAAAATATGTTTATCATGGTATCAAGCGGTATATTTTCAAATTTTCGATATGGCTGTCAGTCTTTACTCTTCTTATTTCTCCCCTCATTACTCAATTTTTAAAAATAGAGAATTACTACACCGTGCCTGTAGTAGCCTTTATTCTTTTTATGATTTTAATTACTTTGGTTAATCAGGCGGCTTCACAGGGAAGGTTAAATTTTATAGGTTTTGTTACGCCAAATTTTGTTTCAGCGGTTGGCAAATTGGCTTTGGGCTTACTATTTGTTTATTTGGGTTTATCTGTTTTTGGAGCGGTGGTGGCCATTGGAATTTCTGCCTTTTTGACTTATTTAGTTTCCAGATATTTTAACCGGGATCTTTTACGGGAAAAGAAATATAAGGAATTTGATATTCATTTATTTCTAAAATATGCCGGACCTGTTCTGATCCAAGCTTTGGCTTTTACCTCTCTTTTTACAACGGATTTAATATTGGTTAAGCATTTTCTAAGCCCTCTTGAGGCCGGTTTGTATGCGGCCTTATCGACTTTAGGTAAAATTATCTTTTTTGCTGTCAGTCCGATTACTTCAGCCATGTTCCCGATTATTTCCGGAAGAAAAGCTCGCGGAGAGGGTTATCGAAAAGTTTTTCTTCTTGCCTTAATGTCAACCGCAGCCATTTCGATAGGTATTATTTTCGTTTATAAATTTTTTCCCGATATCGCCATTGGCATGCTTTACGGAAAGGCATACCTATTGGCCAAAAATGAATTGTTTTGGATGGGTCTCTTTATGTTCTTTTATACGATTTCCTATGTTTTGGTTAACTTTATGTTATCGATCGGCAAAACGAAAATTGTTTATTTACCATTGGTCGCCGCAGTTGCCCAAATTATTCTTATAAGTCTATTCCACAACAATATTATGCAAATTATTCAAACCCTGGTCTATATTTCAATTATCCTTTCTTTGTCACTTTTTACCTATTTGTTATACAATCGTTTAGCTAAAGATGAAAACAAATAAACAAAAACACCTGATTTCGGTAATTGTTCCGGCCTATAAACAGGAAAAAACGATTAAAGAAGATCTTTTAATGATTGACGGGGTTTTGGAAGAAGGTCTCTCATCCGATTACGACTATGAAATTATCTGCGTCGTCGATGGGGAATTGGACAATACCGCTACAGAGGCGAACAAGGCCAAATCGGAAAAAATAACCATTCTTTCCTATAAAGAGAATAGGGGAAAGGGATATGCTGTGCGATTTGGGATGGAAAAAGCCAAAGGGGATTATATTTCCTTTTTGGATGCAGGTATGGATATAAGCCCTAAGGGTATTATGATGCTCCTTGCCCACATGGACTGGTACAACGCTGACATCGTTGTCGGTTCCAAGAGGCACCCCGTTTCGAGGGTTAATTATCCGTGGTTTAGAAAAATATTAAGTTTTGGCTACCAGTTCGGGGTTAAGATCCTTTTTAACCTTAATTTGAGAGATACCCAGAGTGGTATAAAAATATTTAAGAGGAAAGTTGTTGAAAAAGTGTTGCCGAGGATGCTGGTTAAAACTTACGCGATGGACATTGAAATGTTAGCCGTGGCCAGATATTTAGGTTTTAAAAGAATTTATGAGGCTCCGATCGAAGTAAGGTTTGATCAGAGAACAAGTCGAATAAGATGGACAACTTCCTTTTGGATGGCGTGGGATACAATGGCTGTTTTTTATCGCCTACATATTCTTCATTATTATGATGATTCCAATTCCAAAAATTGGTTAAAGGGCTAATGAAAAAATATCTATTTCTGGTTTTTGTTGCTGCTTGGTTATTGTTTCTTTTATCTCCAAAAAATGTATTTGCCGAAGACAATAAATTTATAAATATTGTTAACCCCGTAAGGATTGCTAAATATAACAATAATCCTTTTGCCAGTCTTTCTTCCGAATATAAGGTTATTAAAGCAAAAAAACTTCCCGCTACGTGGCTTATTACTTATGACGTTTTGGAAAATAAGGAGATGGTGAATCTATTGAAAAGTATGGATAAAAATCAGGAAATTGGAATATTTCTTGAAGTAACCAAGAACTTTTCCAATAAAACGGGTGTTATCTATAACGATACTGGTTTTTGGCATCATGCCAACTCCGTTTTCTTGTCCGGCTATACTCAGGAAGAAAGGAAGGGGCTGATTGATAAGGTTTTTGAGACTTTTAAAGATAAATTTGGTTATTATCCCGTTTCGGTTGGTTCCTGGTGGACGGATAGCTACTCCTTAAGCTACATGAAAGATAAATATAATATTACGGGCAATTTGGGTTGCTCTGATCAATTTTCAACCGATGGCTATAAGATTTGGGGACAATATTGGTCAACACCGTATTATCCAAGCAAATATCATGCAGGAGTTCCTGCATCTGATGCATCGGTTAAACTTGATTTAGTAACCCTCCAATGGGCACCAAGAGATCCGTTGAACGGGTACTACAATAGCCTTTATAGTACCCAAGACTATTTAATGACCAAACGGAATTTAGATATAGAATATTTAAAAAAACTCGTTGATCTTTATGCCGTTAGCAACCAGAACCAATTTGGTCAAATAACCGTTGGCTTGGAAAGCGATTTGTCCCCGGATACGTATAATTTTGAATATTCAAGACAGCTGGATTATGTTGAAGAATTAGTTAATCGGGGGTTAATAAAAGCGGTTACTATAAAAGACTTTTCCTCCTGGTATAGAAGTGCCTTTAAGAAACTTACGCCACCAACAACTTATAAGGGAACAGACTTTTTGGGAACGGGAACTAAATATGTTTGGTTTCAAAATCAAAATTACAGAATATTTTTGACAGAGGATGGCGGGGGAATAAAAACAATCCGGGATTTGAAGTTGTACAACAAGGACCTGGTAGAGCCATACTATGAATCGCCAAATCGGGAATTTGATTTAGCGATATATGTGCCGTCTTTATATGATGAGATAAATTTTGAGACCGACGTTTTGACTTTGCCTGAAAATACCGAAGTTGTTTTTGAAGAAAACAAAATTATTTTGAAAACAGAAAAGATTAAGGAAGCTAGGAACAGCACTATTAAAAAGAAAAACGGTTTTTATGAGATAAACACTTTTGATGAAAACCCAATATCACAAGAGGGCGTTGTATTAAAGGGTCTCTCTTCCGAGGCAATCCATTTTTTTAAACAGAAGAAATTTTTGTTATATCTTTTAAAAGGTCAGGGGTGGAAATATTTTAAGAAGGTGTTCTACGGTGTTCCTCAAGGCGAACTTTATGCTCTGAGATATTTATCAAATCAAGACAAGGGCATTGTCGTAGTGGTGGATAAGGAGTGTTTACAGTGCGAGTATCACACTCAATATAAACATCCAGCCTTTTCAAATTTAAGAAATTATGTTGAAAAATATGGGAAACATAAAATCGTCTACAGTTCAAAGATAGCTAACACTGACAATAAAGAGAAGGTAAAAGCCGAAATCGAAAAATTAAACATTAAATATATCTATTTGGTGAAATTTGAAGGATACAAAGAACAAATTTTCCTTTCACCGGGTGATTTAAATATCGAAAAAATCTATGAGAGTGCCAATGCTCAGATTTGGAGAATAAAGTAGATATTACTTCGCAAGGGAAGTGTGGCTGCTTCTTTTCAGCAACATCCTGCAAAAATCAGCGTTTGTTCTTATGATTTCTCTTTGTTGATTTAATCTTTTTTGTTTGAAGTTGTCGTTATTGTTTTCTATTTGTGTTTGAGTTTCGGGGTGGAGGTATGGTATTTCCACACTTTCAACGCGCAAGTGATTAAAAAGGGCTTGAATTACCGGAAAATAGAGAGCATTTGAATATCCGTCCGTTTGGTATATTTTATTTGACGTTTCTTGGAGGTTGGAATTTTCCAAATAATTGTACTTTTTAAGAAATAAAGAAGTAACCTCAGGCTTATTTGAGAAAAACCTCGGGCCGAACCAAACGTCTAAATCTTCATGATCTTGAGGCATTATTCCAAAGATCCTCAACATCCTGTTCCAAAGAAGGTTGCTTGCTTTTTCATATTTAACTTGATAGTCGGGGTAGGTATCAACGAATTCCTGCATCCCCCTTTTGGGAATGACAATATCAGCTTTATTTTTAAGCAAGGGTTTAATTATGATCGGGATGTTATTCTTCACAATAGAAACTTTTTCCGGTTCTACCCAGGCAATTATTTCGATTGGTACAGCTTTTTGACCCTCTTTATAGGTGAGTTCTAAAGCTTTTCTAAATCCTTGCTGGCGACTATTGCTTAATCCGGGTATTTCTTCTGCCAGAATAATATCGTTAAGCTTCTTTAATTCTTCACCAAAAGCTGGAGATTTTTGACTATCCACTACAACGATTTGATATCCGTTAATAGTTACACTGTGGATAGTTTCAAGAGCCAGATCGCCCCTAACCTTATCAACAAGAGCTTCCCTTTTTAGCGGATTTATATTACCTTTATACCAAAGCGGATAGTGAGTTGTGGTGACAACTCCCAAGGATTGTGGGTTAAATTCCTGCTCTTTATGTTCTATGGCTTCGATCATATATAAAAGTAGGCTATTATAGGTCAGATAGGGAGAGACATCAACTTTAAGGGTTATAATTAGCTATAATATTGGTATGAACATCCTGGTTGTTTCGTGGCGGGACCCCAAGCACCCAAACGCCGGGGGAGCAGAGCAGGTTATGCATGAGCATGTGAAAGGTTGGATAAAGGCTGGGCATAAAATTAGCCTTTTTTCTTCAAGGGTCAAAAGTTTACCTAAGGAAGAGACATATGAAGGGGTTAAGATTATTCGAAGAGGAGATCAATATTTGGGTGTTAAGGTTAAAGCTTTTTTCTTTTGGTTAAAAAACAAAAATAATTTTGATTTTGTTGTCGACCAGTTCCACGGGATTCCCTTTTTTACACCACTTTATGTTAAGAAACCAAAACTGGCCGTTTTGCAGGAGGTAACCAAAGAAATATGGTTTTTGAACCATTTTCCCTTTCCGGCAAATTATTTAATCGGATTGTTGGGCTTTTTATCAGAGCCTTTAATATTCTTTCTCTATAGGAAAACGCCCTTTATGGTTGGTTCAAGTTCAGCCAAAGATGATTTAATTAAGATGGGTATCAATAGGGTGAAAATCAGTATTGTGCCCCATGGTGTTATCCTTTCGAAGGTCCAAGGAAATATTATGAAAGAAAAAATTAAGACAATCACTTATTTGGGAGCCCTAACAAAAGATAAGGGAGTAGAGGATGCCATTAAGATGTTTAGCCTTCTTAGTAAAAAGGGAAAATTCCAGTTTTGGGTAATTGGCAAGGGTGATAAAAAATACATTGAACATTTAGTTTTAATTTCAAAAGAATCCGGTATTGGAAAAAATATCCGTTTTTGGGGTTATGTCGACGACATTAAGAAGTTTGAACTTTTAGCCAAATCGCATATTTTAGTAAATCCTTCTACCAGGGAGGGATGGGGTTTGGTTAATATTGAAGCCAATGCCATGCAAACTCCGGTTATTTCGTATAGATCACCCGGCCTAATCGATTCGGTAAAAGATGGATTTAACGGCCTAATTGTGAAACACAATTTACCTGATGATTTAGCCGATGGTGTTTTGGGACTTTTTGAGAATCCCGAAAAGTTTGGACAATTACAAAAAACCTCGTATCAATGGAGTCAACAGTTCTCCTGGGGAAAATCGAGGCTGTTGAGCCTAAAGTTAATTGAGAGTATTGCAAAATAAACCAATCCCCCCTTGTTTTTCCCGGCTTTAAATAAAATTGGCATTCGGATATTTCTTTTGGTAGAATCAGCCAGTATGAAAAAGAAAGCACCCGTTGACTTCTATAAAGGTAAAACAGTTTTAATTACTGGCGGATTGGGCTTTATCGGTAGTAATTTAGCAAGGGCTCTGGTGAAACTGGGTTCTAAAGTAACAATCGTTGACTCCTTAGTTCCCGAGTACGGCGGAAATTCCTTTAATCTTAAAGGAATCGAGAATAAGGTTAGGGTAAACATTTCCGATGTCAGGGATGAATATAGTATTAACTATTTGGTCAAAAATCAGGATTTAATATTTAATCTGGCAGGAACTTTAAGCCATGTCGACAGTATGAATGATCCATATACCGACCTGGAGATTAATGTCAGAAGTCAAATATCGATTTTGGAAGCCTGTCGGAAAAATAATCCGAAAATAAAAATCATTTATGCCGGAACCAGAAATCAATATGGGAAAGCTCAGTACTTACCGGTTGATGAAAGACACCCCCTGTGTCCGACCGATGTTAACGGAATAAATTGCAATGCCGGTGAGTATTACCATATTCTATATAATAATGTTTACGGAATCCGTGCCTGTTCGCTTCGGTTGACCAACACTTTTGGACCAAGACATCAAATGAAACACAGTCGTCAAGGAGTTTTAAGTTGGTTTATTCGTCAGGCAATTGATAATGAGGTTATAAAATTGATGGGAACGGGTGAGCAGATACGAGATGTTAACTTTATTGATGACGTTGTTAGAGCTATGTTAATGGTGGGCGAGTCGGAAAAAGTCTGGGGCGAGATATTTAATATTGGTGGAATGCCGGTAAGCCTAAAAGAATTTGTTGAAGAGTTGATAGCGATTAACAAAAAAGGAAAATATGAATTAATGCCTTTTCCTGAAGACAGAAAAAAGATTGAGATAGGTGATTACATTGCTGATTATTTCAAAATCTATCGCCTTTTGGGTTGGGAACCGAAAACAAGCCTTCATGAAGGTATTGAAAAAACGCTCCTTTTTTATAAAAAATACAAGAAATATTATTGGTAATCTCTATGTCTGAACGTTTCACTCAATTGAATCCCGATCAAGGAACAAAGGTCGATAATGATGAATTTATCCAGAGATTTCATGATATGACGGAAGTAATAGTTAAATGGAGGAACGAACATGGGGGTGTTGTTCCAAAAGAAATCTGGCTCGACCTTTTAAGGTTATCGGGAAGATATCCGTGTGTTGAGATAATCCCTGTTGACGGACATGGCGGCATTTATCTTAAAGTTAGAAAAGACTTGGGAGCAAAAAGGGGAGAGTTGTCTTGGGAGAATAAGCTACATATTCCCGGGAAAAGTATTCCGGCCGGAGCTAATTATTCATTATCTATAACCGAGTTGATAAACGATGAAATATTAAGAAGCGATTTTCAACAAACGGGCAATATCGGTTTAATCTCTTTTCCCTCAAGTAATTTTTATCAGCTAAATTTGATTGGCTTAACTTCGCAGTTTGAGTCGGAAAGGGGCGGTGTTTATGCCGACACTCTTATGTATGAAATGGTAATCCATGAAAGTCTTTTACAATCAGATTTTGTTAAGATGACAAATCGTAATATTGAATCAGTTATTTCACAACATCAACAGGTTCTCGGTTGGTATGAAGATAAGAACAGACCTTTTTTTAGTACAATAAAATAAATGCAGAAAAAAATAAATTCGGTTAAATTTGTGGATTTTGTTTTAGAGTATAAAGAAATTAAAAAAGAACTTAACGAAAGCCTTAAGACTGTTTTTGAAAGAGGAAACTATATTCTGGGAGAGGAAGTTAATAGGTTTGAAAATAATTTAGCCAAATATTTTGGCGTTAAATACGCGGTAGGTCTTGCTTCCGGGACAGACGCTTTAACTCTTGCGATAAAATCGCTCGGTTTGGGGAAGGACGATATGGTTTTATTACCGGCCAATGTTTATCCAACCGTTTTTGGTGTGGCTTTAGCTGGTGTTAAGGTACAGCTTTGTGATGTTGATCCTGTAACTTTAAATATTGATCTGGAGAATATTCAGAAATCTGTTACCAAAAAGACCCGGGCCATTGTGGCTGTTCATCTTTATGGCAATCCGGTTGATATTGCTCCGATTAAAGCTTTTGCCAAAAAGAACAACCTTTTTCTGATTGAGGACTGTGCTCAAGCGGTCGGAGCGGTATATAAAAACAAGCCGGTTGGAAGATATGGAGATGTTGCTTGTTTTAGTTTTTATCCGACCAAAAATTTAGGTGCCTACGGTGATGCCGGAGCCGTTATAACCAACCAGAAACAGGTATATGAGAAATTAAAACTACTTCGGATGTATGGGGAAACAGAAAGATACAACAGCGTAATGGTGGGACACAATAGCCGATTGGATGAACTTCAGGCCTCAATTTTGAATCTTAAATTAAAGTATCTTAAAAAATGGAATCGACAAAGAAGATGTATAGCTGATTTATATAAAGAAGGTCTGTCGGGTTTACCCTTGGAATTTGTTGAGGAGAATCCTCTGGGCAAATCTAATTTTCATCTGTTCGTCATAAAAACTGATCTAAGAGATGAATTATCAAAGTATTTACAAACAAAAGGTATATCAACCGGTATACATTACCCTCTTCCAATTCACTTAACAAAAACCTTCATTCACCTTCCTTATAAGAAGAGTTTCCCTGTTTCGGAAAAAGAAGCCAAAAGAATATTATCGCTTCCTATTCACCCCTTTTTAACCGAGGAAGAAATAAAATACGTAATATTTGAAATAAAAAACTTCTTCGGAAAAAAATATGCTTAGGAAAAAATTTGTCGTCTTGACAGTAACTGCGCAATTGAGTAAATTGAGAAATATGAGAAAAGTGTTAGTTGTTTTAATGGGTCTGGTCATTTTTCTAGGTTTTTCAACCGATATTAAAGCGGAAAGTCCTAAAACTGTTGGTAATGATGTAAAACAAACAAGCGTAAATTCTTTTGAAATGTTTTGGCCACTAGTTGCCGGGAAAACGGTTGAAGACGGATTAGTCTATTCCCTTAAGAATGTAAAAGAAAACATACGTTACGCCCTTCTCTTTAAACCTGGGGAAAAGGCCAATTATAAAATATTCATTGTCGTTAAAAGAATGCTTGAAGGAGAAAAACTTTTAAATGAAAAGAAATTTTCCGGGGCCGAGAAGTCGTTTAATAAAGCCAAAAGTGAACTGGATAAAACCGGAGACCTAATTAACGAAAGCATTGCCGTTGATAAGCAAAATCCCCTGACTCCGGAGACTAGCAAGAGATTAGAAGATATTGGGATGTTCGCAAATTGGCTTTCTACTACCCAGACCGGCGCTCCAGCTGTTCTTAAAGAGATTAAATCGGAGGTGGATTCGTTTTTCAGTGTTCTTCATGCGTTATAATTTGACCTTCAAATAAGCTAAACTATAATGGTGCACTATGGTAGCGAAAAATTACAGTAAATTAATTGGCTTTGGATTGGGTATTTTGTTTTTTTTGATCGGTTTATTTACTCTTTCTGATTACGGATTAAATGTTGATGAACCCATTCATTTTATTCGGGGACAGGCTTATCTTCATTATTTAACTACAGGTAAATTGGAGTATTCGGAAAAAGACTTATCGCAAAAACGAGTTAGTTATTGGAAGAATTATATCTATACCCCAAAGTATTTTTTAAAGAAAGATACCGGACATCCATCTTTTAATGACATTATGGCGGCCGGTTTTAATAATATCTTTTACGAAAGATTGGGAATTATTGGTGATTTGGAGGCATATCATTTATTTGAACTTACAATATCCTCCCTATTAATAACTTTTATTTATTTTGTTGTCGAAGCCCGTTTTGGTATCTTTCCGGCAACAATTTCTGCTTTATCGCTATTTTTATACCCGCTTTATTTCGCTGAGTCCAAATTTAATATTAAAGATCCGATTGAAACGGTATTTTTTAGTTTCTCTTTGTATTATCTATTTAAAGCTTTTACCGGAATAAAAAAAAGAGATTTGTTTATTGGAATAATATTTTTTGCTTTTGCCTTTGCAACTAAATTTAATGTTTTATTTTTGCCGTTCATCTTAATTCCAGCTTTATTATTCCATTATTTTAAAAAACTCCGACTTAGTATGGGGAAAATTATTAAACTATATCCCTTGGGATTTTACTTTTTGTTATTTATATCGCCCTTAATCATATTTGGAATATATATATACTTTAGACCATATGTTTGGGCCGACCCTTTAAATCATGTCATAGAAACGTTTAAGTATTATAAAGATATTGGGGTTGGGGTTGACGGCTTTCCGGATAAAAGGTTTATTATAAACGGTTGGAATCTTTATGCCCCCTATTTTATTTCTATAACCACACCGCTTCAAATGTTGGCGCTTGGTTTTGTCGGATTAATTTATTCGGTCAAAAAATGCTTTGTTAAAAATGACCCCTTTTATCCCTTCGTTCTGTTTTGGCTGATTGTACCAATAATGAGAGTAATGGTACCGGGTATGACTATTTATAGTGGTGTACGCCAGATTATGGAATATATTCCCGCTCTGGCGATTCTTATCGGGATAGGGGTCTACGCAATAACAGACATAATCAAATTAAGGTTTAAAAAAATTAATATCAAATATCTATACTGTTTTATTTTAGGAATATATTTACCCCTGGTCCTAACTCTTATAAAAATTCACCCAAACGAAAATATTTATATGAACGTTTTCGTTGGGGGCTTGCGCGGTGCTTATGATAAAAAAATACAGGGGACAGGAGAAACTATGGGGAATATTTACCTCCAGGGAATCGAATGGCTAAATCAAAATGCCGAGAGCGGTTCCGAACTTGGCATCGCGGTTGGTCTGTCCTCAAACATCCCCTGGAACTATTTAAGAGCCGATATTAAACACGGAGATGTCTCGGGAATGAATAAGGCAGGAGAATATGTTATTGAGAAAATTTCGGTTGGTTTTCCTCCATCTGGCAGCTTTTATCTCTTTAATTATCTGAATAAATTTTTAATCCCCGTTTATGAGAAAAAGGTTGATGGGGTAACCCTGCTAAAGATATGGAAAAACGATGTGGAACATACCAAGCCTGAATATTTACATGAAGAGATATTATATGGTACCAAAATTACCAGGAAAACTCTAAACGAAACCATTTTAACCTTTCCTTCTTCCGTAAATGTTACAAGATTGATTGTTGATCACGAAAGTGTTGGCTGTATACCAAAGGGCGAGAAACGCGAAGAAATTAGTTATTCTCTTGACGGGGACAATTGGTTTTTTGCCGGTAAAGTGTTTCCTGCTCAGGGGGCTATGGGCATTCGTCTTCAAACGCAAAGTCGATATGTTCATTTTTTCGCTTCCGAGAGAATGAAATTTATTAGAATTGAGGCCGCGGATAGTAAATCATGCTTACTTAAAGCTCGAGACGTAAAGATTTACTATTTAAAAGGTGTTTAATTTAAGACTCTTTTATTAAGAAGATCTTCAATTGACTTTTTGGTTTTTTGATAACCAAAAATTGTTTTAAATCTTTTTTGACAATTATTTTCAAGCTTCTTTTTTAACATGGGACTAGAAATAATTTTTACTATTGCTTCGGCGGTTTTTTTCTCATTTGCGGCCGGAACAATTAATGCGGATTTGTTATTTTCCAAATCTTCAGGTATGCCGTCAACGTTGCTAGCTACAATTGCTTTTCCGTAACTCATTGCTTCAAAAACCGTCAAAGCACTACTTCCTTGACGAAGGGGAATAATTACGACAACATCTGCCTGTTTTAATATAGGATTGATATCCGGAACAAAACCCGGCATATCAATAATCCTATTAAGGCCCAATTTGGTAACCAATTTTTTATTTGGTTTATAAAAAGAGCCGGTACCAACGATTAAGCATTTTACATTTGGAATTTTATCGGCAACAATTTTCATTGCCCGAATAATGTAGTTAAGGCCCTTTCTTGGATCCTGTCTTGATATCGAAACAACTAATGGGTGGGGTAATTTATGTTCCGGTTCGTTTCCTTTTCCCGTTCTCTTGAATATTTCCGTATACCAAGGAAAAGAGACGACCTTGTTAGTTTTAGTGTGAAAATACTGATTGATAATTCTTTTTGAAGAGTTGTAATGAATAACTACGATATCACAAAAATCTAATGTTAATTTTTCAAAAATATGAAATATCCGAGCGACGATTTCATAAACAATGAGATATCTTATTTTTGGTAAGAGACCGTAATCCTCGACTTTAATTGAATCAACGGCTCCTTTCATTTCATGTCTGGTACTGGTGAAATAGGAGGTGATTAAAGTCATTTTGACATTTTTCGGTGGAAAAAGTTTTAGGAAAAAAACTGGGAAAGCCCACGGGCCCATACCCCAAAGGATGAAATGTTTAATTTTCTTTTTGTGGCATAAATTTTTTATTTCTTTTGCAAAAAGATAAGAATAATAAGGAAGGCCGGCCAGGGCAAGGTGTTTTAAGACAGGAATGTATTTTAGAAATCCGGCATCTAAAATTCTTATCTCACCGAATTTATCTTTACTGATTGATTTGGTTTTTCCAACACCCAGCGCAATTACTTGATACCCCAATTCTCCCAACATTTCGGATAAAGAATAGGCGTATGCAGGATAGCCACCGCTATCACCTTTAGGCGACTTGCCGCTTATAACGAAGATTGGCGGTTTCGGATTCATGTTTAGGTATTATATTAAATCCTTCCAATCATTGCCATATTAAATACTTGCTTTTTTAGGCAAGCCAGATATCATACTAGGAGCGGTTCAAAAACAATTAATGATTAAATTAATAAAAACAACTTTTTATAACGAAGAGGAAACCAAACGAAAACTGTGCGATTTTATAACTGAAGCCAAAATATTAAGTTTTGGAACTGAATGCGAGAAATTTGAAGAAAATTTTGCCGATTGGCAGGGAAGAAAACATTGCATTTATCTAAACAGCGGTAGTTCTGCAAACTTAGCCATGATCCAAGCTCTTCTTAATTTGGGGAAAATTAAAAAAGGTGATGCGGTCGGGTTTTCGGCTTTAACTTGGTCTACCAATACCATGCCGCTTATTCAATTGGGATTACGGGCTGTTCCGATTGATATTGAGTTGGATACTCTTAATGTTTCAAGTCAGAAACTGCTTGAAGTAATCAAAAAAACCAAAATTAAGTTGTTGTTTTTGACAAACCTATTGGGTTTTTGTGGAGATATCGATAACATTAAAAAGATTTGTGATCGGGAAAAGATATTTCTCATTGAAGACAACTGCGAATCATTGGGAACGGTTTATAAGGGAAAGAAACTGGGGAATTTTGGTTTAGCATCATCCTTCTCTTTTTATGTGGGACACCATATGTCAACGATTGAGGGCGGCGCTGTTTGTACCGATGATGAAGAGCTGGCGACCATGCTTCGTTTGGTTCGGGCACACGGTTGGGACAGAAACCTAAATTTTGTTAAACAGAACGAAATCAGAAATAAATTTAAAGTAAATTCCACTTTTTATTCAAGATATACTTTTTATGATCTTGGCTATAATCTAAGACCTACGGAAATAAATGCCTTTATTGGCAATTGCCAGATTAAATATCTTTCGGAAATTTTAAATAAAAGAAAACGTAACTTTATGAAAATGGCTGTTCCGATTTATTTAGAAAAGGAAAAATATTTTCCGATTAAATATGATCATTTGGATTTTGTTTCTAATTTTGCAATCCCGGTTATTTGTAGAACAAAAGAAATCAGAAATGAAATTGTCGAAAAATGTGAGGGAATTTTGGAAATTAGACCGGTAGTGGCGGGCGATATTACTAAACAGCCTTTCTACCAAAAATATATGCCGGGCTATGCACGATTTATGAAAGAATCAAATGCGAGCTTAATTCATAATCAAGGTTTGTATTTTGGTAACAATCCGGAGTTGACCAATGAAGAAATTTTGCAGATATTGGACATTTTTCTGGAATAATACTCCACATGGGTAAATTAGCCGTTTTTTTCAAGGAAGAATGGTTAGTTATACTGTTTTCTGTTTTGTTTGTTTCTCTCTATTTAATTAAACTAACTGATTTCCCAATTTTTCAGGATGAGGCGGAATTTTTGTTTCTTTCGGAAAAAATAATTCAAAACCCAACAAGAAATTTATTCATCTCTTTGAATCAGGGGATACTGCCTGTGTACATATGGGCTATAACAATAGTAGCCAAGATTTTTAATGATACGCTTTTTGCAGGCAGGTTATTAAACGTTTTATCGGCTGCCTCAATTTTTTATTTATACATTTATTGCCGAAGATTATTTGGTCTGCCGAAACGTTTTGAATATTATTGTTCGTTTCTGTATTTTTTTAGCCCTTTAGTCCTTCTTCTAACAAGGGTGGCGCTTTTGGACATGTCGGTGATGGTTTTTACGGCCTGGTATCTCTTTTTGGCAATAGGTTATCTTAAAACCGGAAGAAAAAAAGATTTGTTTTTTCATTTGGTGTTCTTATTATTGGCTTTCTTTACAAAAGCAATTGCTGTTTTTGGAATTCCGCCAATTCTGGCTGCAATCATTATTTCGGTGCATATAAATAAAAAAATAACTCGGGAAGGAAAAAACCTTTTATTGCTGTATTTGTTTTTTGGACTAAGTTTTTTAGTTTTTATTTTTAAGTGGGGAAAGTACTTTATTTTTGATTCGGGTTTAAGTTTGGTAACAAACCTTAACCATATCTCTATTGCAGATAAGGTAAAGAACAATTTATGGTTATTATTGCACTGGTTACGTGCATACTTCTGGCCATATATTCTAGGGGTGGTGTTTTTACTTTCTCCCGGCAAAAAAAAGTATAGCCAGCAGTTGTGCTACACGATTATTTTTTGGGCCGTAACTTCACTTTTAGTAATGGTGGTACTAAATAGATATTTTTATCCAAGGCATATTCTTATGGTAACTGTTCCATTGATTATCGGAACATCAGTTATTCTTATAAGGCAAAGATATGGTGTGGGTCTTTTGGCTTTGTTGTTGATTGTATTTTTAAATATTAGTTTGTTTAAAGGTATTTTACTTAAACCGGAAAGTTCATACATTGCAAAAGAGGACAATTTTCAATATTTTGAAGATTTTACTTCCGGGAAAAATATCAAAAAGATAGCGGATTATCTAAAACAATTATCGGAGAGTGGAACTATCACTGTTTGGTTGGACGGTACCTGGGTCATGGAATATGGTTTAAGAAGAGAATTGGCTGGCAACGCCAAAGTTATTTTTAAGTCTTATGGAATTGATACTGAAAATTGTTTTACTAAAATCGTTCCTATCGGGGAAATTGATGCAACGACCAATTATGTTTTGGTTAACCGGACATCCCCAAAAACCAAAGACAAGCTTGTTTTGGTGAAAGATTTTCCTGTTAGTTTTAGACTCAGCCAGCTTCTTTACATTATCAACTAAGTAAAAATTATATGCTATACTTGTTCCAGTCATGAACGGTAACAAAAATAAAATAATTGGAATTTTGGGTTACGGTGAAATCGGTAAATCGGTAGCTAAATTATGTAAAAATGTCGGTTTTCAGGTTTTGGTAAAAGATTTAGTTCGTGATCAGATTGGTGACAAAAAGGTAGATTTTCTTCATGTTAATATTCCGGAAAAAGACAACTCAGAATTCGTAAAAGTAGTTGTAGAAAACATTAAATTATTGAAACCCCAATTGACCGTAATAAACAGTTCTGTTACTCCGGGTACGACAAGAAAAATATTTTTAAAGACCAAGAAAGCGATTGTCCACTCTCCGGTTATTGGTCTTCATCCATATTTGTATAAATCGATTAAATACTATTTTCCCAAGATTGTTGGTCCGGTAAATGAAGAATCCAAGAAACTGGCCATCAATCATTTTGTCAGTTTAGGTCTTAAATATGAATTATTTGATTCGGCGGAAAACTCTGAGGCCTCAAAACTTTTGGATTTGGTTTATTACGCCTGGAATATTATCTATTGTAAGTGGATGAAAGAGGTGTGTGATAAAACAGGTTTAAATTTTGATCAGGTTTACACACAACACAACCTAATTTATAACAAAGGCTACAAGAAATTATTGCCAAACGCCGTCAGACCGATTTTTTATCCAGGAAAAGGACCTATTGGCGGACACTGCACGATACCGGATACCGTTCTTTTTAATAAATATTATCCCAATCGGTTTACCCAATTTATTCTCGACGAAAATAAATCATACCAAAAAGAAGTGGAAAGTGTTGAAAAGGAAAGAGAGAAATTTATTAAAACCCAGCGTAACTTCTTGGTTGATAAAATAAAGAAAAACTGAGGGAGTTTTTATGTTGCCAAAAGTATCGATTGTTATTCCAACTTATAATTCCGAAGGTTATATAGCAGCCTGTCTTGATTCTATTTATGGACAAGACTATCCAAAGGATAAAATTGAAGTATTGGTGGTGGATGGCGGATCAACGGATAAGACGAGAATTATCGCTGGTAAATACGCCGTTAAGATAATTGATAATCCCAAACGACTGGCCGAACCAGCCAAGACTTTGGGTTATAAACACTCAACGGGCGACCTCTTTTTTTATCTTGATTCGGATGCCGAATTGGCATCAAAAACCTGGCTGTCTGATTTAATAAAACCCTTATTGGAGAATAAAAACCTGGTGGGCAGTTTTACTAGGTATGTTCCTAAAAAGACGCAGAGTGCCTTTAATCGATACCTTTCTTATAATCCGCTTCAGATGTGGTCAATGCTTTCTTATCTCCTTCCGGAAATCGATGATGTAATAATTAAAAGAAAAAAACAATATTCGATTGTTAAAATTAATCCTAAAAAATGTCCACCGATCGGCCTTTGTATCTATCGAAAAACCTGTTTAGATAAGATAATTAAAAGCCCGGATGATTTTATCTATGTTGATATAGCCATTCCGATACAATTGGCGGAGATCGGTTTTGATAAATTGGCTTACGTTGAGAAAGCCGGGATATATCATCGCCGAACCGATCTCTGGCATGAGTTTAAAAGACAAAAAAGGGATGTTACCGTTACTTATTTGCCCGTTCTTAATAAAAGGAAATTTCACTATATTAATTTTAAAAAGCCGTGGGATGTCTTGAGGCTTTTTTCCTGGGTGGTTTATGCAAACATGCTTATACCAAGTTTTTTGGTCGGAATATTAAAATCATTTAAGTATAAAGATACTGCTTGTTTATACGAGATGCCGACCAATCTTCTTTTGACAGATTATATTATTTATCTTTTTGTATCTAACAAGAACGGACTTAAGTTAATTAAAAACATTATTAATAAAATTTAATATGAATATCGTTGCAAAAATCTGGTTGAAAATGGCTTTTCTTTTCGATCCTGTTCAAAGAATTTTTAACGGTGACTTTTGGCCGGTCTTCAACAATCACTTCAGAGCCTACCTTAAGGGCAGAATTATCGATATGGCCTGCGGAACGGGGGAAATGAGAAAGTATATAAAACCAAAAACATATTTGGGGATTGATATCAACCCAGAGTATGTTAAAAGAGCCAGGAAGAATTATCCCTTTCCCAATACCAGATATGAAGTCGGCAATATTTTAAACCTCAAACTTAGTGGTCAATATGACTGTGCCTTTTTAATTAGTGCAGCACACCATTTATCTGATGGAAATTTATTAAAACTGTGCGAATCACTTAAAGGAGTTAGGGTTAAGTATTTTGTTTTGGTTGACGGCTATCCAATTGGTCTTTTTAAAGGCCTACTGGCTTGGTTGGATGATAAGCTTGGCGGTGGTGCTTATTTCCGTTCGCTTGGGGAAATTAAATATCAAATTGAGAAGGAGTTTAAAATCCTAAAAAGCGGAGAATTTTCGGCCAGGGCTTCATTATATCGCTATCCTTATGTGATTATCTCCATAAAGTAAATTATTTTTTGAGGGCTACCGCGTAGATATCGAGACCAAACGGAAGATTTATGTGTTGAATTAAGCTGTTCTCAATGTTGCCAAAGAAAATTGCCAGGTTGTTTATCAGGGTGGGTTCTTTCTTCACATCTGAGGACGATTTTCCCGGTATAACTTTTTCAAGAACTAATCTTTTGAAGATGACTAAAGGCATTAAGAACATGTTACCGTATGAAAGCTTGAGAATTGAAAAGCCGGATTTGGTTAAGAGTCTGCGAACTTCTTCTTTATCGTATCTTTTCCTAGTTTTAACAATCCTGTCGTGTTTACCCGAAAGCCAATTATGAGCGGGAACCTTAATAATAAGAAGACCCTTTGTTTTGAGAACTCGATGAAATTCAGATACGGCTTTAGAATCATTTTTTACCCCGGTATGATAAAGAACATCAATTGAAGTAACAATATCAAAGAAATTCTTTTTAAACGGAATTTTAGTGATTGAAGCTTCTTTAAGCTTTTTCAATTTCCTCTTGCGGCAATATTTTATGGCTTCTTTATTAATATCAATACCCCAGCAAGAGCCAACTTTGGACATTTTGGTTAAGAGCATGCCCGTTCCACAACCAGCATCTAGGATTAAAGGTTTTTTAACGGTATTAAAATGTTTAATTAACTTGATAAGCAAGCGGTGCATGCTGACATAATAAAAATGAGAAGCCTCGCTTTTATATATGTTTTTATATTCACCAATATCCATTCGGGGAATTATTTGACCATGATATTAAACCACAGACGAATAAGTTCTTTAAAGGTGGAAAATAGCCTGTCTAATCTGAAAAATTGTGATTGGCCGTATTTCCTCTCATAATGGTGAACAGAAATCTGGCGAAAAACTGCTCCTGCTCTTTGAGCCTTTTTTACCAATTCAACGCAGATGGATCCGCTGTTGCTCGTGAGGTTTATCCTGTTGAGGATTTCTTTTCTGATTAATCTGAAATCGCAGTCGACATCATAAATTGGCAACCAAAAAGACCAGCGGATGATTGAGCTATATAGGTTACCGAGAATAATGCGGTAGGTTGGGTCATGTCTGGCCATTTTTATGCCGTTAACAAAATTAACGTCATCGGTCATTAAAGTAAAAAGGAGTGTTAATTCTTTAACGTCGTACTGGCCGTCACCGTCGGTATAAAAGACTAAATCTTTGGTTGCATTTTTGAATCCGCTTTTTAAGGCGCCGCCGTAACCTTTGTTTCTAGTATGAAAGACCAGTTTTAATTTTTGATGTTTCTTTTTTAGGCATTTTAAAATTTCCCGACTATTGTCTTTTGACTTGTCATCGATAACTATTACTTCGTAGTCATCGGTTAACTTTTGCAGAACTTTAAATGCATTTTCGACTAAAGCCTCGATGCTTAAAGCATCGTTGTAACAGGGAAAGAAAACAGAAACACTGGATTTATTTTTTGACATTTTTAATGAAACCAATCTTTTCCTTAATCAGATTACTGTAATCATTTTTGTGGTTAGAAAAAATAATTAATTCGCCCAACAAGCCGGTAGAAATTAGCTGGATTCCGACAATCATGAGAAGTATACCTAAAAATAGGAGCGGTTGTCGGTATTGAATTGAACCGGTTGTTAACCTTAGGTAGGCGATATAGGTACCGATTAAAAAACCAATGAAAAAAGAACCCAAACCCAACATTCCGAAAAATTGCCCCGGCCTTCTAATATAGCCGGTTAAAAAGACAATGGTGATTAAATCAAGAAAACCCTTAACATTTCTTTCAAGACCATATTTGCTTATGCCGGAACGTCGGGGTCTATGAGAAACAACCATTTCTCCAACACGAAAATGTTGTTTAGCGGCAAATATCGGAATGAATCGGTACAGCTCACCATAGATGTTCAGGTTTCTAACAACGCTCTTTCGATACAGTTTATATCCGCAATTGATGTCGTGTAACTTAACTCCGGTTAAAATTCTGGTTGTGAAGTTTAGAATCCTTGAGGGAATAACTTTTGACTTAGGATCATGTCTAACTTTTTTCCAACCGGAAACCAAATCATAGCCTTCATCGATTTTTTTAAGGAATTTGGGGATTTCAATGGGATTGTCCTGTAAGTCGGCATCCATTGTAAAAATAAGATCGCCTTGGGTATACTCAAAACCGGTTTGCAAAGCAACTGACTTACCGAAATTGCCATATAGCTGGACGACCTTGACCCTTTTATCCTTTCGAATAATATCGGTTATAACTTTGAAGGTTTTGTCTTCGGAACCGTCGTCAACAAAAATAATCTCGAAGGGCTTTTGCACTTTGGCCATTACCAACTTAATTTCCTCATATAAAGGTTTGATATTTTTTTCTTCGTTTTTGGCAGGAATTACGAATGAGATTTTGACTTTTTCCTGAGGCATATTAAATTTTAATCTGTTCTTTGGTCCAACCGATGGTTTTAGTAAGACCTTCTTTAAGAGAAACGGTTGGTTGCCAATCAAGAATATTTTTAGCCTTTTTTATATCAGGTGTTCTTTTAAGTGCTTCCTCAAATTTTTCCCCGTAGTGTTTTTCAGGATCAATATAAATAATCTTTGACTTAGAGTTTGTTAAAAGAATTATTTCCTTAGCCAGATTGTTAATCGATATCTCATTATTGCTGCCGATATTGATAATCTCATTTAGAACGGATTCGCCGGTTCGGATTGTACCTTCAACGGTATCGTCTACAAAACAAAAACAACGGCTCTGGCTACCGTTATTAAAGACGGGAATATCTTGACCGGTCAGGGCTTTTTGAATAAACAAAGGGATGACGTTGGCATACTTGTTGTTAATGCCCTTAGGGCCGTAGCAATTAAAATATCTGACGATTGCCATTGGCAAACCTTTTTGGCTGTAACAAAAGAGCAAGTGTTCGACCAAGGCTTTTGAATGTCCGTAGATCCATCTGGGGATTGAGGTTGAACCGAAAACCTCATCGGTCGTATCTTCAGAGAGGGGAACGTCCGTGTTTTTGCCATAGACTTCCGAAGAAGAAGTAAAGACAATTTTCTTTTCTCCATTCTTAAAGGCTGTTTCGATGATATTTTTTGATCCTTCGTAGTTTACTTCCATATCTTCAATCGGATTTTTAATCACATTTTCAACTCCGACAACTGCAGCCAGGTGGTAAATAATATCTGCCTTTTTAATAGGATCAAGAATGTCCTTCTGATTTCTGACATCGCCCTTAATGAAGGTAAAATTGGGGTTATTCTTCAGTTTATCTAGGTTTTCTTTACGGCCGGTACTTAGATTATCAAGGCAAATTACCCTGAAGTTTTGGGCAATCAACCTTTCGCAAAGGTGTGAACCAATGAAACCTGCTCCGCCGGTAACTAAAGCTGTCTTTTGCATATTCCCCTAAGGCCTTTATGTTAGGTGTTATCCCGAATATAATATCATTAAACGTATATTTTGGGAACTGCCCCAAGAAAATATGAATAATTATCCTTTAGTTTCAATAATAATTGTTAACTGGAATGGCGGAGAAACGCTTGTCTCCTGCCTTAAAAGCATAGCTGGTCTTAAATACCCTAATTTTGAGTTGATTTTGGTCGATAACGGCTCAACTGATGAGAGCTTGGCTTATTTGACGACGTTTGGGGAATTCGGTAAACGTTTGAGGGTAATTAAAAACAAAACCAACTTAGGTTTTGCTAAGGCCAATAATCAGGGAGCTGGAGAGGCTTCGGGAGATTATCTTCTTCTTTTGAATAACGATACTAAAGTAGATTCCCTTCTTTTAAACATAATGGTCGAAAGAATGCAGAAAGACAAAGGTTTGGGCGTGCTTCAACCAAAGATTAAAATTTGGGACAGGCCGGAATACCTTGATAATGCAGGTTCTTTCTTAACGGTTACCGGTTTTTTGGAGCATTGGGGTTTCTTGAGGAAAGATGGTGATGAGTTCCAGAAAGAAAAATACATTTTTTCGGCTAAGGGGGCATGCATGTTGGTGTCAAAAAACATTGTTGATAAAATAGGCCTTTTTGATGAAGACTTTGGATCGTATTTTGAGGAAACTGATTTTTGTTGGCGTGTCTGGCTTTCGGGTTATAAGGTTTTATACTATCCGGCCACATCCATTCTTCATAAGGTTGGTTTCAGTTCCAAAAGGCAAGATCAGGTTCTGGTTAATTATCATTCCTTCAAAAACCGTTTATGCAGTCTAATAAAAAACTTAAATGGTTTTAACTTTGTTAAAATTATCAGTCTTCATTTATTGGTTCTGTTTTTCTTGTCGCTGTTTTACGCCTTTAGGCTTAAATTTGCGTGGTCGCTTATGATAATTAAAGCCTTTGGTTGGAATATAAAAGAGATTAAAAATACCCTATTGAAGAGAAAAATAATAAGAAAAATTACGGTTGTTAAAGACAAAGATATTTTTAAATATATCTATAAAAAAATTGATTTTGGGGGAATGCTGGCCCATTTTATCCGTTCAAATAAAATGCTATCAGGGAAACACGCGGTTTAATTACTTTTTTAAAAGTAAATCTTTGTACTCTTCTTTAAACCACTTAATTGTTCTCGAAAGGCCTTCGTCTAAGCCTATCCGTGGTTTGAATTCAAGTTCTTTTTCCGCTTTGGCGATATCCGGACAACGTCGTTGCGGCTCTCCTGCGGGGTAATCCTTTGGGTAAGACTTTCTTCGGGGTTGAACATTGTTTTTAAGGAGTCCGGCAATAATAACAGCCAATTCATACATCCCCAATTCAGGTTTATCATTACCGATATTGTAAACTTCTCCGTTTCGTCCTTTGAGTAAAACCTTGAAAAATCCGATAACGGCGTCAGAAATGTAGCAAAATGTTCTGGTTTGGACACCCCTATCGTGTACTGGAAGACTATGGCCTCTTAGGCCTTCATAAAGAAAGGTCGGAATAACTCTTCGGTCATCATATTTCATACCTGGACCATAGACATTGAAAGGTCTGACGATTTTGATTGGAACACCGTAAACTTGGTTGTAGGTGATGCAAAATGTTTCGGCTAATCTTTTTGACTCGTCATAACAGGCCCTGGGACCAATACTTGATACTTTTCCGTGATACGTCTCTGGTGTAGGTACCGATTGTGGTTCCGGATCGCCATAAATTTCACTTGAGCTGAAAAAGAGAAAACTCTTTGTTTTTGCGACCCTGGCCAATTCAAGTAAATTTTTAGCACCCAGAATAGCACTTTCAATAGTTTCGAGAGGGTATTTTTTATAGTAAACAGGGGAGGCCAGTCCGGCTGCGTGAATGATGTAGTCAATTTTTTGATTAATATTTAAAGGCAGTCGAACATCGTGATGCAAAAAAGTGAAATTTTTATCCTTCTCAATGTCGGCCAGGTAGTTCTTTCTTGAGCCGGTAATATAGTTATCAATTGTAATTACTTGACAAGGTTTTTTCAGAACCTTTTTATTAAGGTAATAAATGGTGGCATTAACATAATTTCCAATAAAACCGGAACCACCGGAAATAAGCAATGTTTTTCCTTCTAGTAATTTAACTTCGTCTTTTAAACCCCGATAGATTAAATCTAGGTCGGATGGTTTCTTGGTTCTGGCGACTTTTACTTTTTTAGCGGTTTTGAGAATAGTTTTTATTAGGGTTGGTTTTGGAGCGGGGATAATAAAACCAACTCCTTCTTTTTTCAGTTCATCCATTTTTTTAATTAAAGCGGCGGCATAGTTCCAAGCTAGGATTAAGACATAATCCGGCCTGTCTTTTTTAAGATATGATGCCGGAACAACAGGAATATGTGTTCCCGGGGTATAAAGACCCTGTTTATACGGGCTATCATCGACAATATAGTCAAGAACGGAACTATCTACCCGGAAGTAATTTAGAAGAGTATTGCCTTTGGCCGGAGCACCATAGCCGACAATCTTTTTACCGCTTTTCTTAATTGTGGCCAGCATTTTGACAAGTTCATCTTTATTGCTTTCGATTTTTTTTGCGAAGTTAAGGTAAGTTCTTGTTTCCGAAAGACCATTTTTGATTTCGTTATTAACAAAAATATTTACTGATTTACAAACGGGCTGTTTACCGGAAGTCTTTTTAACAAAGACTCTTATTGATCCGCCGTGAGTTTCAACCTGCTTTACGTCAAAGATTTCCATCCCATGTTTTTTGAAAAAACTGATAAGCGGTCTAATGGAGAGGTACGAAAGATGTTCATGATAAATGGTATCGAATAAATTATCCTTCAGAAAATTAATCAGGTATGGAAATTCAATGGTAAAAACACCTTCATCTTTCAGAACCGAAAATACGCTTTTGGTTAGTTGATCCAGATCGTTGATGTGGGCAAAAACATTGTTGGCTGTAACAATATCCGCCTTTTGGTACTTGGCAGTAATTTTCTTTGTTAGTTTTAGATCAAAAAAATTGGGCCAGGTCGGTATGCCTTCAGCGGTTGCTTTTTTAGCAATGTCGACGGCGGGATCAATGCCAAGAACTTTAACTCCTAGTTTTTTAAACGGCTTAAGTAATATTCCGTCATTGCTTCCGATATCAATTACGAAAGACTGTTTATCCAAATGAAAACGATCAAAAACCTCTTTGGCGTATTTTTCAAAATGTTCAATAAACAGTTTCGAGGTTGACGAAGCGTAGACATATTTTTTGAATAAGATATCAGGAGAAACGACATGACTAAGCTGTAGTTGGCCGCATTTGGGACAATAATTAACAATAAGCGGATATTTATATTCTTTTCTACTTAAATCCACTTTTTTGAGAAAGGCATTTGCTGGAGGAGTCGGATCAAGGGTTATAACTCTGGTTAATTTAGGGTTATTGCACAAACGACAGCGGATGATTTTTATGCATCGAGTAGTGGCTTTGACCTTATTCATTTAAGTTAAGAGCATTATACCTGTGTTTTGTGCAACTTCAAGGCTTAGCTGAGATTAAATAAACGACAGTAGGATATGTTAGAATTTGAGAGTGATGAAAAAAATATTAAGTTCCGTTATTAAAAATCGTTATCTCATAATTGTTTTATTGTTGGCTTCTTTATTGCGTCTGGTTGGCAACAACCCCGGTTATAATCAATACCATTCTGATGAACCCGTAATTTACAGTGGAGCAGTTAACATGATTAAAAACGATAATTTTTATCCTGGTTATTATTACTACGGAGCCCTTCCAATCACAATTAACAGTTTAATTTATCGGGCGGTTTTTATTCCTGTCGGTTGGTTGGGTTATTACTCCAGTCATATTTTAGACATTGTAGACGGAAAGATTCATTTACCGATAAGTAAGCTAGAAGCTAAAACAATCTTCCAGGTGGAGATTCTGGGCGAAAGAGATATTAATGCCGTTTTTTGGTCAAGGTATATTACCGCCCTTTTTGGCATTGGTTGTGTTTATCTAACCTATTTACTGGGCTTAAAAGTCTTCAATAAAAAGGTGGGTTTACTGGCAGCCCTTTTTTTAGTTTTTAATTTTAAGCATGTTGTTAATTCTCATTTGGGACTACCTGATATTTATAATTCCTTTTTCTTATTGCTGTCGATGCTTTTTTCCTATCAACTTTGGGAAAAACCAAATAAAAAGAACTATCTTTTGGCCGGTATTTTTGTTGGCATATCATTTTCGGTGAAGTACCAGTTTTATGCCCTGTTGCCTTTTGCGTTAGCTCATTTATATAACTTCTTAAGTTTGAAAAGAAAAACCATTAAAGAGTTATTTAATCCTTATTTTATTGCCGGTTGTTTGATGGTTCCGATAATGTTTTTACTTTTTAATCCATATTATTTCGTCAATTTAAAAGAAGCCCTGTACCAAAACTCTCTAGACGTCAGAAGATATGCTTTAGGGTCTAACGAGCTGAATTTATACCCATTATCCTTCTTGGCCCATTTTGATTATGGATATCCACAAATAATCCTATTTATTTTAGGGTTAACCATAGCCGCAATTAAAAACTTCAAGAAAACAATATTTTTGTTTGTTCCGTATGCCCTTTTTATATTTATCTTTTTTTATTATTCAAGAGGGGGCTTTTTTGTCAGAAGTGCGATTGGAACAACGCCTCTCGCCATGCTTTTTGTCGCCTTTGCTCTAGTAACCCTATTTAACTTTTTGGAAAAGAAAATTCTGAAAGCAGCTTATCTCTTTGTTGCCCTGGGCATAACGGTTTTTGCTCTTTATCTACCGGCCAAAAACAGCCTTCTTAATGTTGTCGGCTACAGTCAAAAGTGGACTTTTGTCACTATGCATGATTGGATGAAGGATAATTTTCCAAAAGATCAAAAAATTGCCGTTGATGCTTTTGATGTGGGGGAGTTTCCCAAGAATTTTAATTACATGCCTTTGGATTTTGACTATTTTTATTCAAGAGCGGAATTAGAGGAAATGGGAGCCAAAGCTGCCGTCTACAACCTTTTTAGATCCTGGAAGCCATTCTATTTTTGGATGAATTTTGGTTTTAAAGATCTGAAAAATTACTGGAATAAACCGGTTGATATTATGGAAAATATGTATCCGGCTTTGGTAGTTAAAGAAATGATTAGGTATCGGGTATTTGAAGCGGTCAAATTTTGGCAAGCACCCGATATGGATTTAATTTTAACTAAGTTTCCCAAGTGGTCCAAGGTTAATTTTAATAAAATTGCCAAATTTACCTCAACTAAAGATTTTGAAAGCTGGACGCAAATTGGTGAACAAAACAGTATCGAGCCCAGATTCCATCCCGATAATATCTGTTATGATGATTCAGCCTGCATCGTGTTTGAAATGGGGGGTGTTAAATATCCGACGATTAGATACACGTCAAATCCGATTGTGATTAAGGGGAGCTACCTGTATCAAATAGAAGGATTTATGAGAACTGAGAAAATTCTTAAAGATGTCGAAAGAGAAGGGTTTTTAAGAATAGACTTTTATGATGGAAATAATGATATTGAAAAAGCCGGGATGGCCAGTTCGGTTTCGGGGCGGGTATTTGGAACAAATAAATGGGTCCCCAAAAAGATAGTAGAGAAGGCCCCCGATAATGCAAAATATATGACCATCAGCTTTCAAGCATATAACGTGAATTTAACAAAGATATGGTTTGACAATGTTACAATCAGCGAGTCGGATAAACCGGCCAACGACGAAAACAGGCTAATGAGACCTTTCTATCTAGACAAACCGTTTACTCAGGACTTATTATTCCCTAATTCCCATGGAAATCTTTAACAAACTTAAAAAAACTTTTCCCAATCTGGCTTTATTTACGCTTGCCAATGAGTTGGAATATTTATTAAAAGATTGCGGCTCGATTCTTGATATTGGTTGCGGCGATAATTCTCCCTTAAGGTTAATTGACAAAAAAGGTAAATATCTGGTTGGAGCTGATATTTTTCATCCGGTCAGCAAGAAACAAAATATTCATGACCGCTACTATAAAATGAATGTTCTGGATATTAACAAAAGGTTTAAGAATAAAAGCTTTGATGCCGTCGTTGCCTTGGATCTTATAGAGCATTTAACCAAAGAAAAAGGCTACGAACTTCTTAAAAAAATGGAGCTGGTTGCCAAAAAAAGAATAATTATTCTGACGCCGAACGGCTTTATGAAGCAAACGGCTGATGAAAATAAGTTTCAAGAACATTTGTCGGGGTGGAGTATTAAAGATTTTAAAAAAGGTGGATTCAAAGTTGGGGGACTATACGGATTAAAATATCTTAGGGGAGAAAAAGCAGGATTGCGTTTAGAGCCTAAGGTATTTTGGGGAATAATCTCCGAGCTAACACATTATTTGTATACCAAAAAACATCCGAAGTATTCATATTCGCTTCTTGCTTATAAAAATATTAATGATAAAAAAAATAACCGGAAATAAACTCCTCTTTTCATTTTTGCTTAGTCTCGTATTTCTCGTGGTTTCTTTATTTACCTTAAAAGATTACGGTGTTTCTTGGGATTCGGCCGCCCATTATTTCAGAGGTCAAGCTTATTTACATTATTTTTTGACCGGTAAGCTAAATTACGATGATTTACCGAGATTGAAACTGCAGGGAACAAATGGGAGTCCGAATAACATTCCCAAGCCAAGAAGAAGCATTTACCAACCTTTAGATTTTCCTACCGCCGCATATTATCTTAAATCAGATAGTGGCCATCCGCCCTTAAATGATATTTTGGCGGCAGGGCTAAACTATGTTTTTTTTCAAAAACTTGGTTTAGTAAGCGACCTCTTCGCTCACAACATGTTTATTGTTCTTTGTTCATCTTTAACGGTATTTGTTGTTGTCTATTTTATGGTTGACGCATTTGGAGTTTTTCCGGCCTTGGTTGCTTTTCTCTCGCTCTCTACATATCCGTTATTTTGGTCGGAATCTCATTTTAATATTAAAGATCCTGTCCAGACCGCTTTCTTTAGTTTGGCGGTATTGGCTCTTTATAAGAGTTTAAACAAACTGTCTATTAAGTGGGAAATTTTATTTATTGCAGCCTTTTCATTTGGCTTAGCTGTTAAATTTAATATCCTGTTTTTGCCCATTATCTTTCTTTTTTTCCTGATATTTATAATTAAAAGCAAAACTTATCCGAAGAGTTTTTACGATAAAAATAAAGTTAAGAAATATTTAAAATTATTTTTAATTTGGCCATTGATATCTTTGTTGTTTTTATTTTTAGTTTGGCCATATTTAAGACAAAATATTCCCGGTAATTTATTTAGCATTTTAAATTTCTACCGGAATATCGGTACTGAAATAGGTAGTCAATACTCTAAATTTAAAGTGATGGGTTTTAATACATATCCCATGCTTTGGATTATTTATTCAACTCCCCCAGTAACGTTAATTCTTTTTATCATTGGAGTTGTCTCTTCAATTAAGTACAGAAAGATTCATTATGGTATTTCCATATTGTGGCTGTTCTGGTTACTGGTTCCCATTGGAAGAGTGAGTCTGCCAGGTATGAACATTTATGGCGGAACAAGACAAATCTTCGAGTATCTACCCGTGTTTTGTTTGTTTTCAGGCTTGGGTGCTTACTATATAGTTGATAGTCTACAAAAAATTATCCGTTTTAAAACTGAGAATATTTCAGTGTTTGCAAAAGTAATAATTATATTAAGTTTTGTATTTCCAGCTCTTTCGGTTATCAAGTACTACCCGAACGAAAACGTGTATTTCAACTTTCTGATAGGTGGCTTAAATGGGGCCAGGGAAAAGAATTTTCCGTATTGGGGAAATAGTTTTGGAAATGTTTATAAGCAGGGGATTGACTGGATAAATGCCAATGCCGAAGAGGGTGCCAAATTAACTCTAATACAGGGGAATATTACAAATGTGCCAATAGAAAATATTAGAAAAGATATCAGTTTTACTCCGGCGAATTTTAGTGGTGTTTATCGGCGGGGAGAGTACATTATGGAG
>Ga0208980_10000105_pt1 | contig 39818 bp, 31 predicted proteins | sample WetSurMetagenome_3_FD_187993 | JGI IMG/M metagenome (GOLD analysis project Ga0208980, IMG submission 187993) | Wetland microbial communities from Twitchell Island in the Sacramento Delta, sample from surface sediment Aug2011 Site A1 Bulk (version 2) | ecosystem: Environmental > Aquatic > Marine...
GTTTCCCTGGCGCAGGCCAAGAGAACGTACTGGGCGGGGCAAGCCTCTCGGTGCCCGCTGAGGACAACGGCGACTTCGGGTGTTCACCGGTACCTCCGCTTCCGCACCTATCACCGAACCCCTCTACCGGCGTGGGCGGTAGAAGTGGGTGGGATTTGTCGGAATTGTTGTGTGGATTTTACGCTGCCTCGGACCCGTGTCAATCGTTTGGCGAACAAGGATCTACGCCTTCGTCGCCCAGCCCCAATCGGCCTGCTATCGGCCTGAAGGCAGACCGATTGGCGGACCGTCGGGAGCCCGAGGGTGGATAAGGCGCGGGGCAGTGCCCGGATGAGCACAACACCCAATCGCGCCGCATCCACCCCATCGGGGACGTGGTGGATGCGCTGCGCTTATCCACGAACTGCCTGCACGCCGTCATCCGCCGTTTACCGCGCCCTTCCCGCCAGGCGTTGGTGCCACCCCCGCAGTTGTCACCAGACCCTGTGGATAAGCCGGTGCGCAGGGGTGCTAAGCCACTGATCCGCGGTGAGGCGGTGCTGGCGCTTCTGGCCAAAAGTGGCCCGCAACAGGAGTCCCCTCCGGGTGCAGACCGCAACCCAAGTGCTCACGCCCACATACGCTTGCCAGTGGCCGAGAAGGTCGGCCCGATGACGAAGCGATCCCGGCGGCACCCTGGTTAACGGTCTTGGCTGGTCTTGTGGCAGCGCGCTGGTCGCGGTTTCGCCCAGCGACGGGAAAACGGGTGTCCTCCCCGCCGGACCCCTTGGCGAGATCCCCACGCCTCAAACGACGAGCCCCGTCCACTGGACGGGGCTCGGTTAGGGTTATCCGTCAGAACGGCGTCGGGACGGAACCCGGCGGTTTAGTGGGGACGATTACTACCAACCGCCCCAGGGGCCACCACCACCCCAGGGACCGCCGCCCCAAGGGCCACCCATACCGCCGAACGGCCCCCAGAAGGCTTGGGCGTTACCGGCGGCGAGGGCCGTCGCGCCGGCGATCAGTGAAGCAAGGATTACGCGCTTGGTCTTGGACATGTCTTTTCCCCAGCAAGAAGGTTGTGGGCACGGGCCGGCGCACAGCACACACCGACCTAACAACAGCATAGGCCAGTGCGCGAAAAGTTTCTTTGCGCCATATCAGGAAATTACTGAATACTGATCCTATCGGCGCGGCCGGGTCCCTGCTTCAACCGCCGAGCACCCGTCCGAGATAGGAGCGACACCCCTTCAGGCTGGAGAGTTTCGGATAGTCCACCTCCGGGATCTTGACGCCGAGCTCCTGTTCCAACCGCAGGACGAAGTTGAGAAAGTCCACCGAATCGATCTCGTATTGGTCGCGGAAGCTCACCTCGGGGTCGAGGGCGCCGGCTTCCACCTCCGGCGCGACGCTGGTCAGGGCATCGATGATCTGACGGGTTAGTTGATCCTGGTCCATCGCTCGGTCACCGCGGGGTCTCACAATGGGGAGACGCGAGCTTCCTCCGCCGGTCCCTCAGTGTCAACACAGAGCCACATCGTTCCGCTACTCTCGGTTCCTGAGGGGTGGCTCAAGGGTCGAGAGGTCACCGGGGGGCAGGCCCAGCTCCTCGGCCTTGAGCAGGCGCCGTAGGATCTTGCCTGAGCGGGTCCGCGGCAGGCCCGGGCGAAATTCAATCTCCTTGGGTGCCACCACCGCCCCGAGGCGGCGACGGCAATGTGCGAGGAGTTGTCGGCGCAGGACCTCGTCGCCCGCATACCCCGGCTTGAGCACGACGAAGGCCTTGACCACCTCCATGGCGATGGGATCGGGCTTGCCGATGACCCCCGCCTCCGCCACCGCCGGATGCTCCATCAGCACGTTCTCCACCTCGAAGGGCCCAATCAAGTGCCCGGAGGTCTTGATCAGGTCATCCGCGCGGCCGACGAACCAATACCAGCCCTCGGCGTCGCGGCGCACCAGATCGCCGCTGAGGTACCAGCCGTCCACGAACGAGCGGGCATAGCGGGCGGGCTCGCCCAGGTAGGCGCGAAACATCGAGGGCCAGCCCGCGCGCAGGGCCAGCTCACCAGGCAAGTTGGGGGTTTCGATGATCTCGAGCCCCCCGCCCTCCCCGCGCCGCACCACCGCCGCCTCGATACCCGGCAGCGGGCGCCCCATGGACCCGGGCCGAACCGGTTCGGTGGCGGGGTTGGCGATTAGGATGGCGCCGGTCTCCGTCTGCCACCAGGTGTCGTGGAACGGCCGCCCAAAGGCCTCCTGTCCCCATAACACCGCCTCGGGGTTGAGCGGCTCGCCGACGCTGGCAAGCGACCGCAGGCTACGGGTGTCATAGCGGCGGACCCGTTCCACGCCGAGGCGCATCAGCATGCGGATGGCGGTGGGCGAGGTGTACCACACCGTCACCCGCTGGTCCTGGATCACCCCATACCAGCGCTCCGGGTCGAAGGGCTCGGGGTCCGCCAGCAGGGTGGCCCCCAGGGTTAGGGGGGCGAGAATGCCATAGACGGTGCCAGTGACCCAGCCGGGGTCCGCGGTGCACCAGAAGAGATCGTCGCGCTGGATATCGAGCACCAGCCTGCCGGTGAGCCGATGCATGAGCACCGCGGCGTGGACGTGCACCGCCGCCTTCGGTGGTCCGGTGGTGCCGCTGGTGAAGTGCAGCAGCGCAGGGTCCTCGGCGTCGGTGGGCGGGATCGCGAACCCCTCAGGGGCCTGCGCGAGCAGCTCGTCGAAGCTCTGGCACCCCGGCAGGCTCACCCCTTCCCCCACCAACAGTACATGCCTGAGCCCCGGTAACCCCTTCCGCAGGTCCGCGACCTTGCGCCGATACTGCTCGGGGGTGGTCACTAGTAGCCGTACCTGGCCGATCCCCAGACGCTGCCGCAGCGGTTCCGGACCGAAGGCGCTATAGAGCGGACAGTAAAGGCTGCGGTTCTTCATCGCGCCCAGGGCCGTGATGTAGAGCTCGGGTACCCGGCCCAGAAGCGTCGCCACCACCTCCCCGGCACCGATGTCCAGGCGCCCGAGCAGATTGGCGAAGCGGCTGGTGAGCCCCGCGAGCGCCCGGTAGCTGATAGTGCGCGCTCCACCACCCGGGATCAGGCAGCGGATGGCCGCTCGCTCGCCCGCCGTCCCCTCGGCGTGGCGGTCCACCGCCTCGTGGGCGATGTTGAGCCCCTTGCCACCCGGCAACCCCGCGAGTCCGGCACGGGCCGCCGTCAAAATGCCTTGGCAAGGGGTGGGGTGGGTGTCGGAGGAGATCGGTACTGGGTCCATCTGACGGGGGCCTAAGACCGACGGCCCCTCGCGCGCCGCGGGAGAAGGCGGTGGTATCGGTACCGGGCTATTATAGGGAAGTCCTGACGGGGCCGATTCGGCGAACGACCCGCCGCCCCGCTCCATCCTTGACACCCAAGCCCGAGGGTCCGATGACCATACGTAATCTGCAACGCCTGTTCGCCCCCCGCTCGGTGGCGCTCTTCGGGGCCACGGAGCGCAAAGGTGCCGTAGGGCGGGTGGTGGCGACCAATCTGCTCGAGGCCGGCTTCAATGGACCCATCATGCTGGTGAACCCCCACCGCCCGGAGGTTCTCGGCATTCGCACCCACAGCGATGCGACCAAATTGCCGCAGGTGCCGGATCTGGCGGTGATCTGTACCCCGCCACAAACAGTGCCAACCATCATCGCTCAGCTCGGCGAATTGGGAACCCGTGCGGCGGTAGTGATCACCGCGGGGTTCGCCGAACGGCGCGAGGCCGCGGGCGGGGAGCTGCAGCGGGCGCTGCAACAGGCCTCGCGCCCCTTCAATCTGCGCATCGTCGGGCCCAATTGCCTGGGAATCCTGGTCTCCGGCTGTGGGCTCAACGCAAGCTTCGCCCACCTCACGCCCCGCCGCGGCAACATCGCCTTTGTCGCCCAATCCGGGGCCATCGTCACCTCGGTACTGGACTGGGCCCACAGTCGCCGGATCGGGTTCTCGCACCTGGTATCCCTCGGCGACATGGCGGATGTGGATTTCGGCGACATGCTCGATTACCTGGCCAACGATGCCGGCACCAAGGCCATCCTGCTCTACATCGAGTCCATCACCCAGGCGCGCAAGTTTATGTCCGCGGCGCGGGCGGCGGCACGCATGAAGCCGGTCATCGCCGTTAAGGCCGGACGCCACGCGGAAGGGGCGCGCGCTGTGGCCTCCCACACCGGGGTGCTGGCGGGCATCGACGCGGTCTACGACGCGGCCTTCCGGCGCGCCGGCATGCTGCGGGTACATTCCCTCGATGAGCTGTTCGATGCGGTGCAGACCCTGGCCATGACCCGCCCGCCGCGGGGGGATCGGCTCGCCATACTCACCAACGGCGGTGGGATTGGGGTGCTCGCGACCGACGCCCTGGTGGATCTCGGGGGTCGCGTGGCCGAGCTCTCCCCCGAGACCCTCGAGGGCCTCGATCGGGTGCTGCCCCCCACCTGGTCAAGGGGCAATCCGGTGGACATCGTCGGCGATGCCAATGGCGAGCGCTACTCCGACGCCCTCTCCATCCTGCTCAAAGACCGCGGCATCGACGGGGTGGCGGTGCTCAACTGCCCCACCGCCGTGGCCTCCTCGGAGGAAGCGGCCCAGGCGGTGATCGACAACCTGGGCCAGGCATGGGGACCCACCGTACTCACCAGTTGGGTGGGTGATGGGGCGGCGGCGGCGTCGCGGCGCCTGTTCGCTGAACGCCGAGTACCCACCTACGACACCCCCGAGCAGGCGGTGCGGGCCTTCATGTACCTGGTCAACTACCGCCACAGCCAGCAGATGCTCACCGAGACACCCCCCTCGGTGCCGGAGAATTTCACCCCCCATATCGAGCGCGTGCGCCAACTGGTGGCGCAGACACTGGAGCAGAAACGCACCTGGCTGAGCGAGCCCGAGGCCAAGCAGGTCCTATCGGCCTACGGGGTGCCGGTGGTGGCCACCCGCAGCGCGGCCAGCCCCAACGAAGCCGCTCTCCTGGCGGCGGAGATCGGGGGTCTGGTGGCACTCAAGGTGCTCTCCCCCGACATCACCCACAAGACCGCTTTGGGGGGCGTGGCCCTCGACCTCGCCGGTCCCGCCGCGGTACAGGATGCGGCCGAGGATATGCTCCGGCGAATTCGCCAGGCGCGCCCCGATGCCCGGCTCGAGGGCTTCGCCGTGCAGCCCATGGTGCGGCGGCCGGGGGCCATCGAGCTGATCGTGGGGATGAGCAACGACGCCCAGTTCGGTCCCGTGCTCTTGGTGGGTCACGGCGGCACGGCGGTGGAGACCATCAACGACCGAGCCCTGGGCCTGCCGCCGCTCAATATGCGGCTGGCCAAGGAGATGATCTCCCGCACCCGCATCCATCGGCTGCTGCGGGGCCACCCGGGTCAGGCAGCGGCCAACCTCGACGCCGTCGCCCTCACCCTGGTGCGGGTGGCGCAACTGGTGATCGACGTACCCGAGATCGTCGAGCTCGACATCAACCCCTTGCTGGCGGACCCCTTCGGTGTGGTGGCCCTCGACGCGCGCATACGGGTGGAACGGGCCGATCGGCCCGGGACGGAGCGGCTGGCCATCCGACCCTACCCCAAGGAGCTGGAGGAGCCGGTTCCCCTCGGCGATGGGCGGACCTTTCTGCTGCGCCCCATCCGGCCCGAGGACGAGCCCGCGCTCCAGGCCGCCTTTGCCAAGCTCACCCCGGAGGAGATTCGGCTGCGGTTCTTCGTGCCGCTCAAGACCCTGGATCACGTCACCGCTGCCCGCTTCACCCAGATCGACTACGACCGAGAAATGGCCCTGGTCCTGGCGGAGCCTGGGCTCGCAGGCAAGGCGGAGATCTACGGTGTGGTCAGCCTCATCGCCCTTCCCGACAGCGAGCGCGCCGAATACGCCATCATCGTGCGCCACGACATGATCGGCATGGGGCTCGGCATCCTGCTCATGCGCCGGGTGCTCGACTACGCCGTGAGCCGCGGGATCCGCCAGGTGTATGGGGATGTGCTGCGGGATAACCGCTCGATGCTCAAGCTCTGCAGCGTGCTCGGTTTCACACAGGAACGGGTCCCCGAGGAGCCTGAGATCGTGCGCGTCACCCTGGCGATTGGCCCCAAGCCGTAAGCCGGCAAGCGTGCTCATCGGCACCGCCGCTTCCCGAACCCTGGAAGGGGCGGTAGCATGCACCGCTTATTCCCCCTTTTCCGCCGCGAGACCATGAGCCTGCTACGCACCAAGCCCATCAATGCCGATTACCTCAATGGCTCGGGTCTCCGCCCGGTGCTGTCCGCCTTCGACCTGACTCTGTTGGGCATCGGTGCGATCATCGGCGCCGGCATCTTTGTTCTCACCGGCATCGCGGCGGCCACCCAGGCAGGACCCGCGGTGGTGCTGTCGTTCGTGCTGGCCGGGTTGGCCTGCGCCTTCGCCGCCCTGGCCTATGCGGAGCTGGCCGCGGCGGTGGGGGGGTGCGGCAGCGCCTACGGGTACGCCTACGCCGGCCTGGGTGAGATCATCGCCTGGGTCATCGGCTGGGACCTCATCCTCGAATACGGCGTGGCAACGGCCGCGGTATCCATCGGCTGGTCCGGTTACGCGGCCAACGCCTTCGCCGCCGTGGGCCTGCCCCTGCCGCAGATGCTCCTGCATGCACCGGGCGAAGGCGGGCTATTCAACCTGCCGGCGGTGGCGATCATTCTCGCCCTCGGCATCCTGCTCGGCATCGGGGTACATGCCAGCGCGCGCTTCAACGCCGCCATCGTCTTCGTCAAGTTGCTGGCCATCGGCATCTTCATCGTCGTGGCCCTACCCAACGTGGATGCGCGCCACTGGCAGCCTTTTCTGCCGTTCGGCTGGGAAGGAGTGGCCCAGGGGGCGGCGATGGTGTTCTTCGCCTACATCGGGTTCGATGCCGTCTCCACGGCGGCGGAGGAGGCGCGCAATCCCCAGCGCGATCTCCCCATCGGCATTCTCGCCTCCCTCGCTGTCTGCACGCTGGTCTACATCTTGGTGGCGGGCCTGCTGACCGGGATCGTGCCCTATCCCAGTCTTAACGTGGCCTCCCCGGTGGCCGAAGCGCTCCTGCGCATCGGCCATCAATGGGCCTCGGCGCTGGTGGCCGCCGGCGCCATTGCCGGTCTCACCTCGGTGATGCTGGTGCTCTACTATGGGCTGAGCCGAGTCTTCCTGGCCATGTCTCGGGATGGGCTGCTGCCGCCGGTATTCGCCGAGGTCAACCCCCGCACCGGCACCCCGTTGCGCGTCATCCTGATGGCCGGAGCGCTGATGGCGGCCATCGCGGGGCTCACACCGATCGCGGAGGTTGCGCAACTGGTGAACATCGGCACCCTAGCGGCCTTCGTCGTAGTCTGCGCGGGGGTCATCTTTATGCGCCGATCCCACCCCGACATGCCCCGCCCGTTCCGTATCCCCTTCAGCCCGCTAACCCCCCTGCTCGGGATTGGCTTTTGTTTGTACCTGATGTTAAACCTCTCAGTGGTGACCTGGCTGCGATTCGCCATCTGGATGGGGCTCGGGCTCACGGTGTATTTCCGGTATTCCCGCTCCCACAGCAGCTTGACCAGAGCGTCATAGTTAGGACCACACCGCGCCGCGGAATGGCCCCCACCTCGGCGGTGGGTATCTGCAGAACGCGGCACTGTTCCCACGCCCACCCATCCTAGCGGTGGCCATCCTCTGAGGAGACAGCACCCATGTCCAGCCCACCCGATCAAGCGCAGGAAACCCTGCAACAGATGATGCAGCTAGGCCAGTCTTTGACGGAGGCCTACCTGGGTTTTCTCACCAAGCCGCCTTTCCCGTTCCCGACACCCCGCGCCCCGGCAACCCCGGCAGTGCCACCAGCAATGCCCAACCTCGATTCCTTGGCCAAGCTGCAGCAGGAGCTCCTGTCCCAGCACGCGCAGTTGTGGCAAACGGTGTGGCAACGCAAGCCCGATGAGAAGTCGGAGCCCCTGATCGAACCACCGCCGGGCGATCGGCGCTTCCGCGCACCGGAATGGGAGCACCTGCCGCTCTTCGATTACTTGCGTCAGGCCTATCTCCTCAACGCCGATTTTCTGACCAAGCTGGCCGAGACGATACCCATCGAGGAGGGTCCGGCCAAGACGCGAATGCGGTTTGCCACCCGACTCCTGGTGGAGGCCATGGCACCCTCCAACTTCGCCGCCACCAACCCGGAATTCGTCAAAACCGCGCTAGCCACCAAGGGCGAGAGCATTACCGGGGGCCTCAAGAACCTGCTCGAGGACCTGCAGAAGGGCCGCATCTCGATGACCGATGAGTCGGCCTTCGAGATCGGCCGCAACATCGTGACCACACCGGGCTCCGTGATCTACGAGAACCCCTTGATGCAGCTCATCCAATACCGCCCGACCACCGCGACGGTGGCTGAGCGGCCGCTCCTGATGGTGCCGCCCTGCATCAACAAGTACTACCTGATGGATCTACAGCCGGAGAACTCCTTCGTGGGCTATGTGGTGGAGCAGGGATTCACCGTCTTCCTCATCTCCTGGCGCAGCGCCACCGAGGAAATGGGCCGCCTGACCTGGGACGACTACGTGGAGATGGGTCCCCTCACGGCGCTGCGGGTGGTGCGAGAGATCACCGGGGTCGACAGACCCAACGTGCTCGGGTTCTGCATCGGTGGCCCGATCGCCTGCTCGGCGCTGGCGGTGCTGCGGGCCCGTGGGGAGGACCCGGCGGAGAGCCTGACGCTGATGACCTCGCTGCTCGATTACTCCGAGCCGGGTGAAATCGGCGCCCTGGTCACCGAGCCCGCGGTGGCGAGCTACGAGGCCACCATCGGCCAGGGCGGTATCCTGCACGGGCGCGATCTGGCGGCGGTGTTCTCGTCACTGCGTTCCAACGACCTGATCTGGCAGTACGTGGTCGGCAACTACCTCAAGGGCGAGACGCCGCGACCCTTCGACCTCCTCTACTGGAACTCCGACAGCACCAACCTTGCCGGACCCGCGTTCACCTGGTACCTGCGAAATATGTACCTGGCCAACAATTTCCGGCTGCCAGGGAAGCTGGAGGTGCTCGGGGAGAAGCTCGACCTTGGGAAGATCGCCGTCCCCTCCTACCTGATGGCGGCACGCGAGGATCACTTGGTGCCCTGGCAGGGCGCCTTCCTGTCGCGAAAGGTGCTGGGTGGCCCCACCACCTTCGTACTCGCCGCCAGCGGCCACATTGCCGGCTCCATCAACCCGGCGTCAAAGAACCGTCGCAGCTACTGGGTGAACGACGGCGATGCCACACTCAACTCCGAGGAGTGGCTCGCCGGTGCCGGGGAACAAAAGGGCAGTTGGTGGATTCACTGGACCGAATGGCTCCGCCAGCGCAGCGGCAATCAGGTCCCCGCACCAGAGACGGCCGGCAACGCCCATTACCGCGAGATCGAGCCGGCACCGGGACGCTACGTGAAAGAAAAGGCCAATTGAGAGACGCGTCTATGCCAGATAGTGGTCCACCTGCCCACGGGCCATCGTGAGCGCATCGGTACCAAAGCCGAACCGAACCCAGTGCCGCTCCCAGGATGGCACGGTCAGCGCCCCCCAGAACGCAGGCGTCGGATAAACCGTAACAATCGAGTATCGAACGGGGCGACGGATAATCGCGATGCCTGCTAGTCGCACGCCTGTCGGCGCGAGGCGGAAAGGTACGGCCTGGGGGGGCGACACACCCTCCCGGCGCCGCGCCCCGCTCCGAGCTTGCCGTGGAGTGCCACCCAACCCACTGGCGGGTCTCGCCAGGAGGAGGTGTCCCCCTTTCTGGATGCCCGCAATCCGTGCCTCGACGATGAATCGTTCGCTCCCCGAGGGTCACTGCGACGCAGTACGACTTCAGTCGATCCAGTTGCCCCGCAGGCGTCCTTCTGGTATTAAAATAGATTGCCTTTGAGCGGCTACCGGCTTCTGTCGATCCGCCTTGAGGGCCAACAGCCGACCGTGCAGGATCGCCGAGTCGGACCCAGATCCCGGTGAACGCAAAGCGGAGGCGATGGAGTACGTTGATGGCGGAGAAAGAGCAGAAGGGCTACAGCGCATTCGGTTTCCAGCCCTACCAGTCGGGCGCGGACGAGGAGTATATGAGTCCGGCTCAGGAGGAGCATTTCCGGCAGATTCTGTTGGCCTGGAAACGCGAGCTCATGGAGGAGGTGGATCGAACCGTCCACCACATGCAAGACGAGGCAACCAACTTCCCTGATCCCAACGACCGGGCCACCCAGGAATCGGAGTTCAGCCTTGAGCTGCGAACCCGCGATCGGGAGCGCAAGCTGATCAAAAAGATAGAAGAGGCCCTCGCCCGCATCGAAATCCACGACTACGGCTACTGTGAGGCCTGCGGGGTGGACATTGGCATCCGCCGCCTTGAGGCACGGCCCACCGCAACGCTGTGCATCGACTGCAAGACCCTCGACGAGATCCGCGAAAAGCAGATGGCGTGAACGTTTGTGATGAGGGCCTCGGGGGCGCTCGGCCTGCCCCCAGTGCCCCCCGCAGCGAGCGCCCGCAACCGGTCAACCCGATCAGCGGGTGGCGACTGACAACCGAAGCACCCTGATTGGGTCGCCCCGTGGATTGATTCACGGCCTCTGAGCCCGCGGAGGGGCCCCATCACCCCATCCCTCAATCTGTTGCCTGCTGCTGGTTACCGCGGGCGCTTTGCCCCGTCCCCAACCGGTCCTCTACACTTCGGTTCCCTCATCGCCGCGCTCGGTAGCTACCTGGATGCGCGCAGCCAGGGCGGACAGTGGTTGGTGCGCATCGAGGATATCGACCACCAGCGCACGCGCCCCGGATCGGCGAGCGACATCCTGCGGACCCTCGATGCCTTCGGTTTCGAGTGGGACGGGGACGTGGACTTCCAGAGTCGTCGGCTCGGTCGATATCGACGCGCGGCGGAGAGCTTGCTCGCCCGCGGGTTGGCATATCCCTGCACCTGCAGTCGTCGCGAAGTGGCGGAACGTGGGCGAGTGGGCCTGGAGGGACCGATCTACCCTGGCACCTGCCGCACGCACCCGAGTCGCGCCACGGGCCCGAGGTCGCTACGCCTGCGAACCGACCCCATCGAGGTGGCAGTGGAGGACCGCGTCCAGGGTCCGATCCGCCAGCAGATGGAGCGCGACATTGGGGATTTCGTGGTGCACCGGGCCGATGGGGTTTATGCCTACCAACTTGCGGTGGTGGTCGATGATGCCGACCAGGGGATCACGGATGTGGTGCGCGGGGCAGATCTGCTGCTCTCGACTCCGCGCCAGGTCTATCTGCAGAGAGTGCTGGGGCTTCCCACCCCCCGCTATGCCCACCTACCCGTGGCGGTGGACGCGCAGGGGTGCAAGCTCAGTAAATCCGATGCGGCCGCCCCGGTAGATCGATCCGACCCCCTGCCGGCCCTGCTGGCGGCCTGGGCCTTCCTGGGGCAAGACACACCACCGGAGCGGCCCGGGAGCCGGCAGGCGTTCTGGCCTTGGGCGAGGGCTCGCTGGCGCCTCGATCGGGTGCCGTCCCTCGCCGCGCGCCCCATCGCGGAGGTCGCGCCACCCCGGGAGGGGTGCCGGCAGCACCCACCGCTAAAGGTCGGGTAGACCCCAAGCAGGCGCCCGCCCCGCCTGTGGTCAGAGGTGGGTTAGAAATCGCCCTTCGCCGCTCCCTCCATCATCTCCTTGATGATGGTACGCACCCGCAGGGCGTCGGCACGCAGATTGTCCGGAAGCTTCTTGCCGCCGTGGATCATGAGGTCCAGGTTCATGGTGTAGAGCCACAGCCGCCCGCTCTTCTCCTGCACCAGGGCGATGCGGCAGGGCATGAAGCCGCTGTATTGATCGCGGTATTCGAGCATGGCCTTGCCGACCCGGGCGTCGCAGAAGGACAGGAAGTTGACGTAGCGGTAGTCCTCCCCAGTGATCGCCTTGATCTGCTTGTAAAACGGCGACTCACCGACGAAAAGGAAATTGCGGGCCGTCGCCAGGCTCTTGAGGGACTCGACCACCTCCTCGGGGGTAAGACCCTCTTTGACGGGCTCGGCCCACATCATGGACACACCGGGGTCACCGGTCTCCGCCAGCTTGCCCAGGAACTCCGCGTAGATCCTCGGGAACTCCGGGTCGAACTCCTTGAGCTTGGGTGCCATTTTCTGGAAGCCGTCCCACAGCGCTGGGACTTGGCTCAACTGGATCGGTGCCCCCGCCAATGCGGGGGCGAGCTTGGTGTAGGCCCAGCCGGCTGCCAGGATGACGATCAGCCCAATCAATGCCAGAAGATTGCGTATGAAGCCCATGTTCCCCCCCGATGCGCGTGACGAGTACCGGCTGGCACTATACCGCGAACCACCGCGCGAGAGAAACCGCCAGACGGGGGCTCGAACCTTCTCCGCTACCGCGCAGCAGCAGCCCGTCGGCTCTGCCGGCAGGGCGAAGCGGTTTTTTTCCGCCAGGCTGTGGTTGGGAACTGCCCCACCCTGCTAGGGAGGCTTCCGATCACCGCCGACAAAATTGGGCCTGTTCGCTCGGATGTGGGGGGACGACCCAGTTTCGACCCTCCGGGCCCAGACACCCGCTCCCGAACCGACAACCCTGGACTTTTCTTCACCCTCCGGGCGGCATAAACTGCCGAGGCTGACACCAGACGACCATTACTTACACTTACAACAAGGGTTATTCCTTAATCGGAGGGGAAACATGCAACAAAGACTGCCATGGGCCTTGGGGCTCCTGTCCGCGGTGAGCCTTTCGGCCTCCGCCTATGACCTTCCGCCTGTCAATCTCGGCTTCACCAGCTTCCTCGATGGGCTGCCCCCCGCGGGGGCCGGCTGGTACTTCCAGGAATACCTGCAGTACTACGATGGCAAGATGAAGAACAGCGACGGGGATCGGATCAGTCTGCCCACTACCGGCGGGCTTAAGAAAGCGAGTGTAGACTCATTCGTCAGCCTCACCCAGCTCATCTACCAGTCGGATCAGGAGCTGATGCTGGGGGGTAAGTGGGGCATGAATCTGATGCTGCCCTGGGCGTCGGTGGACCTCGATCCCCAGCACAATCTGGCTATCTCCGCCAATAGCGCGGGCTTTGGCGATCTTCTGATCGGCCCGTTCCTGCAGTGGGACCCGATCATGGGCCCCAACGGCCCCCAGTTCGTCCAGCGGGTGGAACTGCAGATGATCTTCCCCACCGGCAAGTACAACGACGACCAGGCGATCAACCCGGGCAGCAACTTCTTCTCCTTCAACCCCTACTGGGCGGCCACCGCCTTCTTCTCGCCCAAGTGGACCCTGAGCTGGCGCCTGCACTACCTCTGGAACGCCGAGAATAACGATCCCTACAATCCCGGCGGGCTAGGGCCGAATGACACCCAGGCGGGGCAGGCGATCCACATCAACTTCGCCACCGAATACGAGGTGATCCCCCAGCTACGCCTCGGGATCAACGGCTACTATCTCAAGCAAGTGACCGACAGCCAGGCCAACGGCCACGACGTCGACAACAGCAAGGAACAGGTGTTCGGGATCGGCCCAGGTGCGATGTACAGCTTCTCTCAACACGACCACCTATTCGCCAACGCCTACTGGGAGACGGCCGCGGAGAACCGCCCAGAGGGAAGCCGCTTCAACCTGCGCTACGTGCATCACTTCCATTAACCTCGAGTCCTCCTTATCGGTTGACATGCCCCTCGATACGCCGCCTCGCGGCTACTCGGGACGAACGGATTTTCAAGCTTTCGGATAAGCGCCGTTCGCCCCGAGTAGGCCGCAGATTGGGTGTATCGAGGGATTGCTCCGAGTGGCCCTGCAGAGCGGGACGCGTCGAGGCATTTACTGAGCCTGGTCGAAGGGGCACGTGGCCCCATCAGCGGTTTCCAGAAATCCGGGCCTACCAAAAACCGGGCCAGGGATGACCTTCCCAGCGCAGTCCAATCCCGCCCCTAGCGGTGGCCCAGCGGCTTTGGCATAGGCAGAGATCCGCCACCGCCACCAACTCCCCTCCCACCAGTACCAGGGGCACATAAGGGCGGAGCCAGGCGGGGACCCCGCGCTCTTGGTAGAGCTTTTTCAGTGGCCGATGGTGCACCTGCCCGAGCGGCCGGCAAGCCCTTTCGGCCGGTCGAAAGACGACCTGTTTCGGCATCTGCCACCAACATGGCGGATCTATGCCGGGACCATCCCCCGGTACGGCGCGAAGCACCCCCAGCCCGTCGGGCAAGCAAAGCGTCTCCTCCGACCAGGGTAGAATCACCTGCGGCCGCGGTGGCAATGGCGCCAATGCAAAGAGCTGATGGCGGTAACGGCGAATCTCGCACCCCGGCCAGCGGACCAGGGGATTGCGGTCGGCGCGCGCGGGCAAGACCTCCCTCAGGACACGTTCAAGGTGCTTCACATCCGGCCGCAGAAACCCGCGCTCCGCAATCCACCCCCGCAGGACGGCGCGCCGGCGGGGTTCATCGAGGACGCAGAGCCGCTCGATGGACAGGCTGCCGGGCACCGCCCCGGCACAACCCTCGATTTCGGAGCCGGTCATCTGCTCGATCAGGTGGCGCGCCTCGGCGCAGTGGCCCGCACTGCGCGCGAGGGTCTGACCGCAGGCGGGCCAGCGCTCGCGCAGCAGCGGCAGCACCCGATGGCGCAGAAAGTTGCGGTCGCGGGCAACATCGCGGTTGCTCGGGTCTTCTACCCAGTCATGCCCGGCCGCCTTGGCATAGGCCCGCAGCGACTCCCGCGGGAAATCGAGCAGCGGCCGCCCCAAACGGCCGGGAGGAAAGGCGGCGAGGGCCGGCATCGCGGCCAGGCCTTCCACCCCACTGCCCCGCAGCAGTTGCAACAGCAGGGTCTCGGCCTGATCGTCCTGATGGTGGGCGGTCAGTAACAGGTCCCCGGCCTGCATCAACCCGGCCAGCGCTCGATAGCGGACGGCGCGGGCCACAGCTTCTAGGCTCTCCCCCGGCCGACAAGCGACCCGTACCTCCACCACCGACAAGGGCACCCCGAGGCGCTCGCAGGACCGCTGGCAATGAAGGGTCCAGGCTGGGGCTTGGGGCTGCAGGCCATGATCAACATGTAGCGCAAGGAGTGGAGCGCCGAGTCGCGAATGCAGCTCGGCGAGGAGCGCGAGCAGGACCTGGGAGTCACCGCCACCGCTGTAGCCGACCAGGTAGCGCCCTGGCATGCCCCAGGAGCGAAGGATCGCGAGCAACCGATCAGGGGAAAAGGGCGGCATCGGGGTCGGGTCGGAACACGACCCGCCTGAAGTGCGAGTTAGGCTTCCTTGAAGCGGCCGAGAGACATCAAACGCTGGTACCTCGCCGCCACCAGCTCGTCGAGGGGTTGGGCGCTCACTGCATCGAGGTTCCGGATCAACGCCTGCTTGAGAGCCTCGGCCATGGCACCGGGGTCCCGATGGGCACCACCGAGGGGCTCGGGCACGATCTCGTCGATCAGGCCCTGCTCCTTGAGCCGATCGGAAGTGATCGCCATTGCCTCCGCGGCCAATTGCGCCTTCTCCGCGCTCTTCCAGAGAATGGACGCACACCCCTCCGGTGAGATGACCGAGTAGGTGCTGTACTGCAGCATGAGAAGACGATCGCCCACGCCCACCGCCAGCGCCCCACCGGAACCACCCTCCCCCACCACCGTGCACAGAATGGGGGTGCGCAGACCCGCCATCACCATCAGGTTACGGGCAATAGCCTCGCTCTGGCCCCGCTCCTCGGCGCCCACCCCGGGATAGGCCCCCGGCGTATCGATGAAGGTCAGAATCGGCAGATGGAAGCGTTCGGCCAGGTCCATTAGCCGCAGGGCCTTGCGGTAACCCTCTGGGCGCGGCATGCCGAAATTGCGGTGGATCTTCTCCTTGGTGTCACGCCCCTTTTGGTGACCGATGACCACTACCGCCCGCTCGGCCATCCGTGCCAGACCGCCGACGATGGCCGGATCGTCGCCAAATGCCCGGTCCCCGTGCAGCTCCTGGAACTCATCACAGCAACGCTTGACGTAATCAAGGGTGTAGGGGCGCTGCGGGTGACGGGCGAGCTGCGAGATCTGCCAGGGGGTGAGTGCGGAGAACACCGACTCGGTGAGCGCCCGACTCTTCTTCTGCAGGTGGGCGATCTCATCCTGGATGTTGATCTGGTTGTCATCGCCCACCCGCCGGAGCTCCTCGATCTTGGCCTCGAGCTCAGCAATGGGCTGTTCAAAATCAAGGAAGTTCAGATCCATGGACACACTATACTCGATTCAGCCTAACGGGCCCACCCGGAGGAGATCCTCAACCGGCCGCCACCAAAACCGGGCGCCTGGACTCGGCGCGCTCGGCGTAGATCACCGCCACCGCCTCCGCGCCCAGCAGGCCGCGCAACCGTTTCAATAGCTCGTCGGCCGGGCGCACGGACCAGTCGCTGCCCAGGCGTAGGATGCCTTGGGCGGCGGGACGGCGGTAGTCGATGAGCACCGGCAGGCGCCCCCCCTGGTAGAGGGCGAGCGCCTGCTTGAGGAGCCCGAACCAGCGCTGAACCTCCTCCTCGCCAAAATCCTCGCGGGAGCGCTCGAGCCGAAGCAGCAGATGCGAGGCGAACCCCTCGCGGGCCTCCTCCAGGGTCTGCAGCCGATCCGCCCGCAGCGACCAACTGTTGCGGAAGTCATCGAACACCAGGCTGCCTCCGGCCACCAGGAGCCGATCGAGCACCAGGAGATCCCGCGAGCGCTCGTACTGCTCGGGAAAAAGCGTGACCTCGATGCGCCCGGTACGATCGTCCAAGACCACCGAGCCCATGCGCCCGCGCTGGGACTGGCTGTGGCGAACCCCCACCACCAGCCCGGCGACCACCGTCTCGCCGCCGGAGGCACCGCGGTCGTTCTCCAGGATCGGACCGATACGGCTCGCGGCGAAGGAGCCGATCTCCTGCTCGAAACTGGCGATGGGGTGCCCGGTCAGGTACAGACCCAGGGTCTCCTTCTCGCCCCGAAGGCGCAGCTCCTCATCCCACTCCTCGATCTCCAAACCGCGGCGCATCGGATCGGCGTCGCCTTGCCCCACGGGCTCGTCGATTCCGAAAAGATCGTTCTGACCGGCGGCCTGTACCGCCTTGCGCTGCTCGGCAAAGCGCAGCCCCAGCGGCAAGAGCTGCATCAGGGTGGCGCGATTGGCGCCCAGCTCATCAAGCGCCCCGGCCCGGATCAGGGCCTCGAGCACCCGCCGGTTGACCCGGTGCAGATCGATGCGGCTACAGAAATCCCACAGGTCGCGGAACGGATCGTCGACACCGCGGGCCTCGAGGATGCCGTCGATGGCCGACTGCCCAACCCCCTTGATGGCGCCGAGACCGTACACCAGGGTGTCCCCCCCCTCCACCGCAAACCGGTACTGGGAGCGGTTGATGGCGGGCGGCAGCACCCGCAGGCGCATGCGGCGGCATTCCTCGATCAGGGTCACCACCTTGTCGGTGTTGTCCATGTCCGCCGAGAGCACCGCGGCCATGAACGCGGCCGGATAGTGGCGCTTGAGCCACAGGGTTTGATAGGCCACCACGGCGTAGGCCGCGGAGTGCGACTTGTTGAACCCGTAGCCGGCAAATTTCTCCATCAGGTCGAAGATGTAGCTCGCGGTGCCGCCCTCGACCCCGCGGGCGACCGCCCCGGAGACGAAGATCTCCCGCTGCTTGGCCATCTCCTCGGCCTTCTTCTTGCCCATGGCCCGCCGAAGGAGGTCCGCCCCGCCCAGGGTGTAGCCCGCCAGCACCTGGGCGATCTGCATCACCTGCTCCTGATAGAGGATCACCCCGTAGGTAGGCCTCAGGATGGACTCGAGGTGGGGATGGGGATAGGCGATCTCGGCGCGGCCGTGCTTACGGTTGATGAAATCGTCCACCATGCCCGACTGCAGCGGCCCCGGCCGAAACAGGGCCACGAGCGCGGTGATGTCGTCGAAACAATCGGGCTGCAGTTTCTTGATCAGATCCTTCATGCCGCGCGACTCGAGCTGAAACACCGCGGTGGTCTCGCAGCGCTTGATGAGCTCGAAGGCGGCGACATCGTCCATCGGGATCCGGGTGATATCGACCGGCTCCAGCCCCTCCTCCCGGCGCGCCCGATTCACCGTGGTGAGCGCCCAGTCGATGATGGTGAGGGTGCGCAGGCCGAGAAAGTCGAACTTGACCAGCCCCACCCCTTCCACGTCGTCCTTGTCGAACTGGGTGACCAACCCTTCGCCCCCCGGTTCGCAGTAGAGCGGCGCAAAATCCGTGAGCTTGCCCGGGGCGATCACCACGCCCCCCGCGTGCTTGCTAGCGTTGCGCGGAAGCCCTTCGAGCTTGCGCGCCATGTCGATGATCTCGCGCACCTCCTCGTTCGACTGGTAGAGCTGTCGCAGGTCATCGCTCTCCTGCAGGGCCCGCTGCAGAGTCATTTTCAGATCGAACGGCACCAGCTTGGCAATCTTGTCCACAAACCCGTAGGCGTGGCCCAGTACGCGCCCCACATCCCGGACTACGGCCTTGGCCGCCATGGTGCCGAAGGTGATGATCTGGGACACCGAATCACGCCCATAGCGCTCGGCCACGTAGTCAATGACCCGATCGCGGTTCTCCATGCAGAAGTCGATGTCGAAGTCGGGCATGGAGACCCTTTCGGGGTTGAGGAAACGCTCGAACAGCAGATCATGCTCGATTGGGTCGAGGTCGGTGATCCCAAGAGCGTAGGCGACCAGTGAGCCCGCGCCGGAGCCGCGACCAGGACCCACCGGGATGGCGTTGTCTCGTGCCCAGGCGATGAAATCGGCCACGATCAGGAAGTAGCCGGCAAACCCCATCTTGACAATCACATCGAGCTCGAGGGCGAGCCGCTCCTGGTAGAGCCGCTGCCGCTCCCCCTCGCTGGCGGCGGCGGGCACGGATCGCGCCTGCAGGCGGGTAACGAGCCCGCGCTGGGAGTGCTCGCGAAACCACTCCTTCAAGGACCGTCCTGCCGGGACGGGAAAATCCGGCAGATAGCTGCGCCCCAACATCAATTCGAGGTTGCAGCGGCGGGCGATCTCCACGCTGTTCTCAAGTGCTTCGGGGAGGTCGGCGAACAGGGCCGCCATCTCTTCGGGGGAACGCAGATACTGCTCCTCGCTGTAGTGGTGGGGGCGCCGGGTGTCATCGAGGGTGCGCCCCTGATGGATACAGACACGGACCTCGTGGGCGTCGAAATCCCCCCGGTCCAGAAACCGAACATCGTTGGTCGCGACCACCGGGACCTGCTGCCGATCCGCGAGCGCCACGCTGGCCGCCAGGCAGGCTTCCTCCCCCGGCCGGCCCGTGCGTACCAGCTCCAGATAGTAACGGTCGCCAAACAGCCGCCGCCATTCGGCCAGAAGCACATCGGCGCGCCGCTCATCGCCCACCAGCAAGGCACGGCCCACATCCCCCCCCCTTCCCCCGGAAAGGGCGATGAGGCCCGCGGTAGCGCCCTCCAGCCAGGTCCGATCGATCTGCGGGATCCCCAGGTGCTGGCCTTCCCGGTAGCTGCGTGAGAGAAGCTCACAAAGGTTACGATAGCCGTCACGATCCTGCACCAGCAGCACCAGGAGATCGGGTTGGCTCGGATCATCCTGGTTGCGCAACCAAATCTCCGCTCCCACGATGGGCTTGAGCCCCCCCGCCAGAGCGGCGCGGTAGAAACGGACCATGGCGAAGAGGTTGCACTGATCGGTGAGCGCGATCGCTGGCATGCGAGCGGCGACCGCGGCGCTGACCAGCGGCTTGATGCGCGCAAGCCCATCCACCAGGGAATACTCTGAGTGGACGTGGAGGTGCACAAATTGCGGGGATGTCACTTCGTGCGGACCTCGGCGTCCACCCCGGTGCGCAGCGCGCGCACCGAATCGAGGATCTTTGGGTCATCCCATTCCCGCTCACCCACCGCCCGATAGACCAACCGGCCCTGGGGATCGACCACGAAGGTGGTGGGCAACCCCTTGAGCGGCCAGGTGCGCATGAGGGCGGCATCGGGGTCCATCAGCAGGGGGAACCCCACCGGTTGGTTAGCGGCGAACTCGTCGATGGCCCCCACACCCTCCCCCACGTTCACCGCCAGAATCAGGATCTCCTCGCCTTTTACCGCCTCCCATGCCCGTTGCATCGAGGGCATCTCGGCGCGACAGGGCGGGCACCAGGTGGCCCAGAAGTTGACGATGACCGGTTTTCCCCGGTAACCGGAAAGGCGATGGGAGCCGCCCAGGGGATCCTTGAGGGTGAAGTCCGGGGCCAGCGGTCGCTCCAGCAGGGGCTCGAGCCCCTCCCCCGCCCCGGCAACCGCCGCGAATCCCAGAAGGACCGTCAGCACCCCCGATCGAATCGCGCGCATGACCACATCCGCACCTGGCAACCGCCGCATCACCGCACCAGCCTCCCCTGTCATCGCCCCATCTCGACTTGTAACCTTAGCACCGCGGCTCAGAGCCGAAAACCCGAGGGACCCCGTGTGGCACCGAACGCTCCCCACTCGCCGCACTAGCCGCCAGACCCCTGCAGGATTTCCCGCACCGGGCGGTAGGAGCGCCGATGGACCACCGAGACCCCGAGCAACCCCAGTGCGGCCAGATGCGCTTGGGTCGGATAGCCCTTGTGGCGGGCGAAGCCATAACCCGGGTACTCCCGATCCAGCGCTTCCATGGCGCGGTCCCTCGCCACCTTGGCCAGGATCGACGCCGCACTGATGGCCGCAACGGTGCGGTCCCCGCCCACGATCGCCTCCGCCGGACAGGGGCAAGGGGGACAGTAAAGCCCGTCGACCAGCACCCGCACGGGCACTATCCCCAGCCCGGCGATCGCCCGCCCCATGGCGAGCAGGCTGGCCTGGAGGATGTTGTGGCAATCGATCTCCTCCACCGAGGCCCACCCCAGGGACCAGGTCAGGGCGTTCCGCTGGATCTCTCCCTGCAAGCACTCGCGCCGCTCGGCGGAGAGTTGCTTGGAGTCTGCCAGACCGGAGATGGGGCGCGCGGAATCGAGGATCACGGCTGCCGCCACCACCGGACCGGCCAGGGGTCCCCGGCCCGCTTCGTCCACTCCGGCGATGGGTCCGAGCTCAGCGGCCACCGCAGTCCGCCACCAACGCCAGTACCGCCTCCGCCGCCCGGGCGCTGGCGCCCTGGCGCAACTGCCGATGGATCTGCCGATAGCGCTGCTGGATGGCCCGCACCCGCTCGGGGTTATCGAGAAAGTCCAACAGGGCCTGTCCCAGGGTTTCCGCCCGGCAGCGGTCCTGGATCAACTCCGGCGCCAGCCGTTCACCGCAGAGCAGATTGGCCATGGCGATGTGCGGAACCCGAATCAGATCGAGCCACTTGACCACGCGGTAGGTAAGGGGTTCGAGGCGGTAACCCACGACCATGGGCCTCTGCAGCAGCAGCGTCTCCAGGGTAGCCGTACCCGAGGCGGTGAGCACCACGTCAGCCGCGGCGATCACCGCTCGGCTCTGGCCATCGATCAGGGTGATCGGGAGCCCCGGCGCCTCGTACCGGATCCGATCTTCGAACAGCCGGCGCAGGGTTTCATTCACCAGGGGGGTCACGAAGTGCAACCCCTCCCGCCGGCCCAGGCACCAGCGGACCGCACCCAGGAAGGGGGCGGCCAGACGCCGCACCTCTCCGGCCCGGCTCCCCGGAAGCAGGGCGACGATCGGCCCCGCGATGGGCAGGCCGAGCTGCCGTCTCGCCTGCGCCTGATCCACCTCAAGGGGAATCTCATCGGCAAGGGGATGACCCACATAGGCCGCCGGGACAGCATGCCGCTCCAGGAACTCCATCTCGAAAGGGTAGATGCTGAGCATAAGATCGACCGCGCGGCGGACCTTGTTGACCCGCTTCGGCCGCCAGGCCCAGACGGTAGGACTCACCAGGTGAACGGTGCGGATACCGGCGGCGCGCAGGCGCTGCTCGAGCCCGAGATTGAAATCCGGGGCATCGACGCCGATGAACACATCGGGCCGCTGTCTGAGGAAATAATCCAGGAGATTGCGGCGGATACCCCAGAGCTCGGGCAGGTGCCGCAGAACCTCGAACAGACCCATGACCGAGAGCCGCTCCATGGGGACCAACGACTCACAGCCCGCCGCCTGCATCCTGGGCCCCGCAACGCCGACGAACCGGGCTAACGGGCAGCGTTTCTTGAGCTCTGCGATCAGTCCCGCACCGAGAAGGTCGCCGGACACCTCGTTGGCGACGATGCCGACGGTGAGCATCAGCGGATAATGCTGCGCTCTCTTCGGTTCACGAACTCGGCCAGGATGCCGACCTCGGGGACATCCTGGGCGAGCTCGGCCAAGGCGGCCTCGGCCTGCTCAAGGGCGAGGCCCGACTTGTAGAGGAACCTGTAACCGCGGCGGATCGCCTGGATGGTCTCGGCGTCGAATCCGCGCCGGCGCAGGCCTTCGACGTTGATCCCATGGGGCTTGGCCGGGTGGCCGCCGACGGTCACGTAGGGTGGCACATCCTTGGTCACCACCGAGCCCATGGCACAGAAGGCGTGAATCCCAAGCTGGCAGAACTGGTGAACGATAGTGAATCCCCCCAGGATGGCCCAGTCCTGTACCTTCACGTGCCCCCCCAAGGACGCCGCGTTCGCCAGAATCACGTGGCTCCCCACCTGGCAGTCGTGGGCGACATGGGTGTAGGCCATCAGCAGGGTGTCATCGGCCACCCGGGTGACACCCGCGTCCTGTGCGGTTCCCCGGTGGAGGGTAGCGAACTCCCGAATCGTGTTGCGATCGCCGATCTCGATGCGCGTGACCTCGCCTCGGTATTTCATATCCTGGGGAATCTCACCGACGGAGGCGAACTGAAAGATCCGATTGTCCCGCCCGATACGCGCGGGGCCTTGGATGACGGTATGGGGCCCAATCCAGGTGCCCGCGCCAATCTGGACCTCCGGACCAATAACGGCGAAGGGCCCCACGCTGACACCCACATCGAGCTCCGCCCGCGGATCAATCAGGGCAGAGGGGTGGATCAACTCAGAATTCCCGCGCGGTGCACATGATCTCGGCGGTGGCGACGACATTGCCATCGACCCGCGCGGTCCCCGAAAACATCCAGATTCCGCGGCGTACGGCTCTGAAACGCACATCGAAGATCAACTGGTCTCCCGGTTCCACCGGGCGCTTGAAGCGGGCCTTGTCGATGCCGACGAAGTAGTAGAGAGAGCCCTCGGAGATCTCCTCCGGCCGCGACTCCTTGGCCAGAAGCCCGGTGGCCTGGGCCATCGCCTCCACGATCAATACCCCCGGCATGACCGGACGAGTGGGAAAGTGACCGCTGAAGAAAGGCTCGTTGTAGGTAACGTTCTTGAGTGCCGTAAGGCTCTCGTTGGGCACAAAATCCAAGACCCGGTCGATCAACAGGAACGGATATCGGTGCGGTAAAAACCTCATCACCTGATGGATGTCCAGGGTGTTCAAGCAGACCTCCCACTAAAAACAAGTCCCCTGGCCGGCGCCCGGGGTGCCGAGAATAGTCTCGCTATCGACTGGGGTTCAGCCGTACCCGACGGGCGGGCGCGTTGCGGCTTGCTCGCGCACTTACCCCGATCCCTCTTCGAGCGCCTTGATGCGCCGCTCCATCTCGTCGAGGCGGCGGATGCGGACAACCGTCTTGCGCCACTCGCCATTGGGCATGGCCGGGATGCCGCTACTGTAGACCCCAGGCTCAGTCACAGAACGGGTGACCATCGCCATGCCCGTGAAGTGGACATTGTCGGCAATCTCCAGGTGTCCAGCCGTACCCACGGCACCACCGATGGTGCAGTTGCGCCCGATTCGGGTGGAGCCGGATATGCCACTACAAGCGGCCATGGCGGTATTCTCGCCCACCGTCACGTTGTGACCGATCTGGATCAGATTGTCGAGCTTCACCCCATCGGCGATCCAGGTCTCTTCGAGCGCGCCACGGTCGATGGTCGTATTGGCGCCGACCTCCACATCGTCGCCAAGGCGCACTCGGCCGATCTGGGGTATTCGCAACCACCGCTCACCGTCGCGGGCAAATCCGAAGCCATCACCACCGATCACGGCACCCGGTTGAATCAGTGCCCGGCGTCCGACCAGAGTCCCCCAACAAAGGGTCACGCGCGCCACCAGCCGGCTATCCTCACCGATGACGCAACCCTTGCCAATCACGCAACCGGGACCGACGAATACCCGTGCCCCAATCTCGGCCTCGTCCTCAATGACCACCGTAGGACCAATCCAGGCGCTGGGATGGACCCTGGCCGACTCCGCCACCACCGCACTGGGATGCCGCCCCGCCGGCACCTCCGGCTCGGGGTACAAGAGCCGAACCACACGGGCAAAGGTGAGCTGGGGGTCAGCGGTGAGCAACGCCGCCGTGGGGCAGCCCTCGAGATGTGACGGGGACAGCACCACGGCACCCGCGCGCGTCTCCTGCAGATGCCGGCGATACTTGGGGTTGGCGAGAAAGCTCACCGAGCGCTCGTCCGCCTGCGTGAGCGTAGCCACCCGCTCGAGGGTTCGCTCCGGGTCGCCGTGAAACGCAACGCCCAGCCGCGTGGCCAGCTCTCCCAGACGAAGTTGCAACGAACCAGCCCCCACCAGCCTCAGAGGTTGCAGATTAATCCGCGATGCGTTGCGATCACGGCGCTCCCTCCTCGCTCGCCCCTCGCCCGTCCTTCGGATAGATCTCGGGCAGTCGCTCCGCGGCGCCTTTCGCTCGGTCCGGTCGCGACGATTTCCTCCCAACCGATCACTTCCGAGTCGCCTTGAACTGTTCCTCCATCTTGGCGATCACCTTATCCGAGATGTCCACCCGCTTACTGGAGAAGACCACCCCATCGCCGATGATGACATCGATGTTCTCGCCCTTGGCAACCTCGACCACCGCCTCGCGGACCTGGGTGGCCAATTTGGCGCGGAGCTCGTTCTGACGAAGCGCGAGATCCTCGCGGAACTCATCCTGGGCGGTCTTGAGCTGGCGCGCACGCGAGATGATGTCCCGCTGCAGGATCTGGCGGTCGGCCTCGCCCAACGACGAGGTCTCCCTTTCCAGTTTGTCTTCTAGTTTCTGCAACTGATCCTGTTTTCCGATGATCTCTTCTTGGCGGCGGGAGAACTCCTCCTGCAGCACCTTCTCCCAGGCCTTTTTTTGCGGGGAGGCTTCGGCCACGCGCGCCGCATCGATCACGGCAATCTTGTACTCCTGGGCAGCAGCCGCGCTCACGGACACCAAAAACAGGCAATAGAAAAGAAGCGAAACGCGGCGCGTTTTCAATGATCTCTCCTACCCGATCAGAAGAGCTGACCAAGGCTGAACTGGAAGAACTGGGTATCGTCGCCGCCCTTAGGATTGATGGGATACGCCAAGCTGACGGCGATAACACCGACTGGCGACAGCCAAGTGGCGGAAACCCCGGCGGAGTAACGGAGATCGCTCAGGCTGATACCAATCGGTGACACAATATCGGTGCTTTCGCTCTTGGTATACCAAACATTTCCGATATCAAAGAAGGCACCGATCCGCAAACTCTTCTGAAAATCACCGCCTATGGGGGGCGGCGCAAACAACTCGAGGTTACCCACGAGGCGCATATTGCCGCCAACAGGATCATCGTTGGCCCCGCGCTCGCGCGGTCCGAGGGTGTTCTCTACCCACCCGCGCACGGTTCGTGGCCCCCCTGCGTAAAAGTTGTTCCAAAACGGCATGGCACTGGTGTTGCCGTACCCCGCGCCGTAGCCGACGTCCCCATTCGCCATCAGGACGAAGTCTTTCGCCAGAGGGAAATACCGGCGGTGGCGGTAGGTCAGTCGGTAGTACTCGAGATCACTACCAGGAACGGTGACAAGCGCATTGAAGGTCTGTAGCGCCCCCCGCGTAGGGAAGACACTCGTATCCCGCGTATCATTGGTCCAGGTCAAGGTCAAGTTGAAGTCATTGAATTTGCTGCCGTTCTCTTCCTCGAACACTTTAGAGATCAACGAATCGCCGGCGGAGAAATCGGTGTACTGGTAGGCAAGCCCGAGCCCCACGCGGCTGGTGTCAGTGATCGGTATGCCGAAGGTAACTCCAGCGGTGGCCACGTCAGTGAGGTAATCGGCAACGTCGAGGTCACCGTAATTGGTTTTCCGATAGCCCAGGTCAAACCCACGGCTGATGCCATCGACGGTGTAGTAGGGATTGTCGTAGGCAAGACGGTAGTTCCTGTTGGCCTGGCTGTTGTCGAAGGCGAACACCACCCGCTTTCCGGTTCCGAAAACGTTGTTCTGCGTGATGCTGGTGTTGAAGAGAATGCCCTGACTCTGAGAGAAGCCGATGCCGGCCATCAGCGCCCCGGACTGCTTCTCCTGCACTTTGACATTGACGTCCATCTCATCGGCGGATCCCGCCACCGCTGGGGTCTCAATGTTGACCTCTTCGAAATAACCAAGTCGCTGAAGTCGCTCCCGGGAGCGCTTGACCGCTTCGGTGGAAAACCACGACGACTCCATCTGCCGCATCTCCCGCCGCAGCACCTCGTCACGGGTCTTCGTGTTGCCCTTGATGTTGACCCGTCGGACATAGACCCGTTTGCCGGGATCGACGAAAAAGGTCACCGCCACCTTATGGTTGGCGTCGTCGATCTCCGGGATGGTATTGACGTTAGCGAAGGCGTAACCGTTGTTTCCCAGAAGCTTGCTGATACGCTCCGAGCTCTCGGTAGTCGCCTTACGCGAGAAAGGGTCGTCCCGACTCATCCGGATCATGGGGAAGATCTCATCGGCGGGCATCACGAGATCCCCCGCCAGCTTTAGGTCGCTAATGGTGTAGACCTCGCCCTCTTCGACCACCACCGTCACGTACATATCCTTCTTGTCCGGACTGATGGAGACCTGGGTGGACTTAATATCAAACTTGATATAGCCGCGGTCGAGGTAAAAGGAGCGTAGCTTCTCCAGATCTCCCGCCAGCTTCTGCTTGGAGTAGCGATCGTTCTTCGAGTAGAAGGAATACCATCGCGTGGGACCGAGCTGCAGCTGCTCGGCCAACTCCTTCTCGGTGAATGCCTTATTCCCTATTATGTTGATCTGCTTGATACGCGCCGTCAGCCCTTCCACGATGTTGATCTTGACCGCAACACGATTGCGCTCAAGGGGGGAAACCGTGGAGGTAATCTCCACTCCATACTTGCCCAAGGCGAAATATTGGCGGCGCAGCTCCTGCTCGATGCGATCGAGCACCGAGCGATCGAACACTCGCCCATCCGCCAGGCCGATGTCCTTCAAGGCGCGTTTGAGGTCCTCGGTCTTGATCTCGCTGTTTCCGGTGATCTCGATCGAAGCGATGGATGGTCGCTCTTGCACAAAGATCACGAGCACCGTCCCCTCGCGCTCGACGCGCACATCTTGGAAGAAACCGGTTTGATAAAGCGCACGGATCAGTTGGGGGGTGACATCTTCCGCGACGGTGTCACCGATCTTGACGGGAAGGTAGTTGAAGACCGTGCCCGCGGAAATCCGCTGGAGGCCATCGAGGCGGATGTCGCTGATGCGGAACTCGTCGGCGGCCGACCTCGCCGCCGGAAGTAGCAGTCCCACCACGATGGGCACGAATACGGCCCATCGCCCCAGCCTAAAAAGGTTGCCGAAACGCAAATCGTTCCCCTCCGGTTGCTCCGAAAAATCCTCGCGGCGATTCTCAGACGCTGCCGCAGGGCCGTTCGTTTCGGCAGGGTAGTATAAGTGATCCGTCGGGGCTAGCCCAGCAGCCGCCCGAGATCCACGTACAGGGCCAGGCCCATCAGGGCAAGTAACAGCGCCATGCCGACCCGCTGCCCTTGAAGCTGCGCCCACTCGCTCAGGGGACTGCCCTTGACGGCCTCGATCAGGAGGAATAACAGGTGGCCACCGTCGAGGACCGGAATCGGAAGCAGATTCAGAATGCCGAGACTGATGCTAACAACGGCGAGGAACTTGACGAAATAACCGGGGCCGTTGCTCGCCGACTTGCCGGCGGATTCGGCGATAGAAATCGGTCCACTGAGGTTCTGCACCGACGCCTCGCCGATCAACATCCGGCCCAAGACCCTCAACATCAGCCGGGACATCTCAAGGGTCTTGCGCACAGCCTCACCGAGCGCGTCGACCGGCCCCAGGCGCACTAAGGTCCGGTACTGTTCGTCGTGGCCCTCGGGGATAAAAACTCCGGCGCCAATGCGGCCAATATGTTCCGGGCCCTGCGTCACCGACCGGGGCTCGATCCGCAGATCGAGTCGGTTCCCCTCCCGCTCAACCTCAACCCGCAGCACCTGCTCCGGACTGGCGCGCACCCGCTCTACCCAGCGCTGCCAGGTTTCGATCGGCTCGCCGTTCACCGCAAGTATCCGGTCTCCCGAACGCAGCCCCGCGGCCGCAGCCGGCTCCCCGGCCACCACCTCTCCGACGACGGGCGGCAACGATGGCCGGGCCGGCGACAGACCAATCTGCCCCAGTACCGCCGGGTCTTCTGGAAGACCGGCGAGCACCCGCGCCTCAAGCCAGCGGGTGACATCTGCACCGTTTGCCTCGCGCACCTTGACCGGCAGATCCTCACCGTCGAGCACTCCGGCGAGAAAGGCGAATAGGGCGGCTTCCCAGGTCGGGGTGGACCGCTGGGCGACGGCGAGAATCTCATCGCCGCCCCGGAAACCGGCCCCCGCCGCGATAGAGCCCTCCGAAACGGTTCCGATCACCGGCCGCAAACCGCTATCACCCACCACCAGAATGGCCCAGTAGGCGAGCACGGCAAACAGGAGATTGAACAGGGGACCGGCGACGACGATGGCCGCGCGCCTGCCAAGGGTCTGACGATTGAAGGCGCGCGGCCATTCCTCGGGCGCCACCTGGCCTTCACGCTCATCGAGCATCTTCACATAGCCACCGAGCGGGATCGCCGCCACGACGTACTCGGTGCCGTCGACTTTGCCCACCCGCTGCCACAGGGGTCTGCCAAAGCCAATCGAGAAGCGCAGCACCTTCACTCCAAGCTTGCGCGCCACCCAAAAATGGCCGAACTCGTGGACGGTGATGAGAACCCCGAGAGCGGCCAAAAACGACAGAAGGGTGATAAAAAAGCTTTGCATACTGGCCTATGGGACCGGGGACGTGAGGCTTTGTTCCGCCACTTCCCGCGCCCGGCGATCGGCCTCCAAGAGCACCTCAAGACTCGTTGCCGGCTGCGCGAAAAGCTGATCGAGCGTGCGGCGCACAACCCGGGCGATATCGGTGAAGCCGATTCGGCGGCGAAGAAAGGCGTCCACCGCGACCTCATTAGCGGCATTGAGCACTGCGGGTGCAGTACCGCCCTCCTCGGCCGCTGCAAACGCGAGATCGAGGCAGGGAAACCGCTCCCGGTCGGGGGGCGAGAAGTCTAGCCGTCCCACCGCGAACAGATCGAGGGCGGCGACACCCGAGGAGATGCGCTCTGGCCAGCCCAAGGCATGAGCAATCGGGGTGCGCATGTCCGGATTACCGAGGTGCGCGAGGAGCGAGCCGTCCACGTACTCGACCAACGAATGCACCAGGCTTTGGGGGTGCAGCACGACCGCGACCCGATTGGGCGTGGTGCCGAACAGCCAACAGGCCTCGATCACCTCCAGCCCCTTGTTCATCATGGTAGCGGAATCCACCGAGATCTTCCGGCCCATGGACCAGTTGGGATGGGCGCATGCCTCCTCCGGCGTCACCCCGACGAGCTCATCGAGGGGGCGATCACGGAAGGGGCCACCGGAGGCGGTCAACAGAATCCGCCGCACCCCGACCCGCCCGAGCCCTTCGGAGAAGTCCGGCGGCAGACACTGGAAAACGGCGTTGTGCTCACTATCAATCGGCAGGAGGACCGCCCCCTTCTCCCGGGCGGACCGCATCAGGATCTCGCCGGCGATCACCAGGGACTCCTTGTTGGCGAGGAGAACGCGCTTACCGCTCTGTACTGCCGCCAACGTAGGCAGCAGGCCGGCTGCGCCGACGATGGCCGACATCACGAACTCGGCCTCGGGTAACGCAGCGACCCACTGCAGGCCCTCGACCCCGCCGAGCACCTCTGGGGGCACCGGCATATCGGCGAGGACGCCACGCAAGGCTTTGGCGGCGCTTGGGTCGGCCAGCACCGCGAAGCGTGGGGAGAATTCCCGGCACTGGGCCTCAAGGGTCTGCACATCCCGATTCGCCGCCAGGGCCACCACCCGGAAACGGTTAGGGTGTCGACGCAGCACATCCAGGGTATTGAGGCCCACGGACCCGGTGGATCCCAGTACGGTGACCCCCGTCACCCCACCCGCTCCAGCCACAACAACCCCGTGGCAAAGATCGGCGCCGCCGCGATTAGGCTATCGATCCGGTCCAGGATCCCGCCGTGACCGGGGAGCAGATGGCCCGAATCCTTCAAGCCACGCTGCCGCTTGAGGTAGCTCTCGTAGAGGTCACCGACGATGGATACGAGGGCGGTGGCAACGCACAGGAGCACCGATGCGGCTATCGCCAGCCCCTCGGCCGAGTGCCAAACCGCAAGCACCAGACCACAGGCCATCGCCCCCGCCACTGCACCCCAGACTCCGGCCCAGGTCTTGCCCGGGCTCACCAGCGGCGCGAGCTTGCTGCGACCCCAGCGACGTCCGGCGAAGAATGCCGCCGTATCCGCCACCCACACCAGCACCAGGCTGAAGAGCACTAGCGCGGGTCCCGACCCCGGCAATCGATGCAGCGCAACCAGCGCCGACCAGGCGGCACCCAGCACCAGGAGACCCACGAACGCCTGTCGCAGCGACGGCCCCTGGGCAGACGGGATACTTTGCACCCGCCACAGCCAGATTCCGGAAGCGAACCAGAACACCGTCACCAACAAGAGATAACCGGGCACCAGCGGACCGGACATCTGCATCCAGAGCAACCCCAGCCAGACGGTCAGAGCCCCGAGGAGGGTAGCGCGCGCCCCCCCGGAGTTGAGACCTGCGAGCTGCGACCACTCCCATCCGCCCGCGACGACCACTACGGCGAGCACGAGCGCGAACTGCCAGGTCGGTAACCAGAGAACCCCCGCCACAACCAGCGGGATCAGGATTAGAGCGGTGAGGATGCGTTGGTAGAGCATCGGAGCGGCCAGGCCGGGCAGTCTCAGGCAGCACCGTCTGCGGAGATGGCGCCCACCTGCTCCGCAATCATGCCAAATCGACGCTGGCGCATGGCAAAGTCGGCGAGCGCTTGGCCGAACAAGTCGGCACTGAAGTCTGGCCAGAGGGCCTCGGTGAAATAGATCTCCGCATAGGCGGCCTGCCAGAGCAGGAAATTGCTCAGGCGTCGCTCACCTCCGGTGCGGATGAACAGATCCGGGTCCGGGAGATCGGGAAACGACAAGACCGCGGCTACCGTCCGTTCATCGATGAGATCCGGATCCAGCTCACCCGCGGCCACGCGGCGGGCAAGCTGTCGCGCGGCCTGGGTGAGGTCCCAGCGGCCACCGTAGTTGGCGGCGACTTGAAGGATCAATCGGCGGTTGTTGCAGGTGGCAGCCTCCGTCTCGCCGATCAGTTTCTGGAGATTGCGCGGGAAGGCGCTCTGATCCCCAATCACCCGCAACTTGACGTCGTTCTCGGTGAGACGGCGGATCTCGCCGCGCAATGCGCTCATGAACAGCTCCATGAGCAGATCGACTTCCTGACGGGGGCGGCGCCAATTTTCACTGCTGAAGGCGAACAACGTGAGCACCTCGATACCGAGGCGAGCGCTTTCCTCGACCACCACCCGTACGCTCTTGACCCCCGCACGGTGTCCGGCGTGCCGAGGCATATGCCGTTGCTTGGCCCAACGGCCGTTGCCGTCCATGATGATGGCCACGTGCCGCGGAAGTCGAGGTGAATCCGCAAGACCGGAGGGGCTCTTGACCACAGCGATGACGGGTCGTCAGCGGTTGTGGATGGGTTTATTAGACGAGTTCGTCAATCGCCCGCACCTCGCAGATCGATTAGGGAACACGCGGTGGGGCAGCAAGCGCGCGGGCCACTCGGAAAAATCGCTTCACAGCCCCTCCGCTCGGGTGGTCGGGCGACCCATCAGATGGAGAGAAGGTCCTTCTCCTTTTCCTCGAGAACCTCCTCAATGGTCTTGACATACTGATCGGTGAGCTTCTGGATCAGCTCCTGCCCGCGCCGCTCGTCGTCCTCGGAAATCATCTTGTCCTTGACCGCGTCCCTGAGGTCCGCATTGGCGTCGCGGCGCACGTTGCGGATCGCCACCCGAGCCTGCTCGGCCTCGTGCCGCACGACTCGGATGAGATCGCGGCGACGCTCCTCCGTCAGTGCAGGCAGGGGGACCCGGATCACGATGCCCGCCGAGGACGGATTGAGCCCCAGATCGGACTGCAGGATAGCCTTTTCCACCGGCCCCACCATGCCCTTCTCCCAGGGGGTGATCGCGAGGGTTCGGCCGTCCTCCGCCACCACATTGGCCACCTGTCGGATCGGCATCTCCGAACCGTAGTAGGAAACCATGATGTGATCGAGCAGCGAGGGATGGGCACGGCCGGTGCGCACCTTGGCAAGCTCGTGCCGCAGCGCATCTACCGTCTTTCCCATACGTTCGATGGCATCCTTCTTGATGTCTTCGATCATCTCAGTTCCCCACGCTCAACCAAGGAGCCCACATCCTGCCCCTGTACCAGACGCAGCAGTGCGCCGGGCTGGTTAATATTCATCACCCGCACGTTGAGCCCGTACTCGCGGCAAAGGGTCAGCGCAGTGGCATCCATCACTCTCAGGTTTTCCCGAATCGCCTGATCATGGGTCAGGCGCGGATAAAAAACCGCATCGGGGGTCGTCATGGGATCTGCCGAATACACCCCGTCCACCTTGGTCGCCTTGATGAGCACATCCGCGCCGATCTCGATGGCGCGCAGACTTGCTGCCGAATCGGTGGTGAAAAACGGATTTCCCGTGCCAGCGGCGAAGATCGTGATGCGTCCTTTCTCCAGATGGCGCACCGCCCGGCGCCGGATGTAGTCCTCGCACACCTCGTTGATTCGCAGCGCCGACATCACCCGCGTGTACACCCCGATGTGCTCAAGGGCATCTTGCATGGCGAGGGAGTTAATCACCGTTGCCAACATACCCATGTGGTCGGCCGTGACCCGATCCATCCCGGCCTGGGCCAGTCCGGCGCCGCGGAAAATATTGCCGCCACCGATGACCATTCCCACCTGCACGCCGATATCGCGAAGCTGCTTGACCTCTGCGGCCATCCGCTCGATCACCTGGGGCTCGATGCCATAGTCGCCACGGCCCATGAGCCCCTCGCCGCTCAACTTGAGCAGGATGCGGCGGTAACGGAGATCAGCCATCTGAACCGATTGCTTCGCGCTGCGCTGGCCTGTCGGCAGAACCAGGGTCAGGCACCCCGCACCTGGGCCATGACCTCATCGGCGAAGTTCTCCGATCGCCGCTCGATCCCCTCACCGACCTCGAGTCGGGCGAAACGCAGCACCCGCGCCCCGGACCGCGACAGTAGGGTGGCAACGGTGATCTCAGGATCCTTGACGAAGGGCTGGCCGACCAAGGTCACCTCTTCGAGGTACTTACGCATCCGCCCCTCGACGATCTTGTCGATGATGTTCTCCGGCTTCCCGCTCGCGGCCACCTGGGCCCGATAGATCTCGCGCTCCTTCTCCAGGGTTTCCGGCGCGACATCCCCGGAGGCAACGCACAGCGGGTTGCTGGCGGCGATGTGCATAGCCAGGTCCTTACCGAGGGCGACATCGCCCGCCTCGAGCTCAATGAGCACACCGATGCGCACCCCGTGGCGGTAGCTGTAGAGGCTACCGGCGGCACTGCGGTAGCGCACAAAACGGCGCACCGCGATATTTTCGCCGAGCTTCGCCACCAGGGATTCCCGCGCCTGCTCGACCGTGGTGGGATCGCCATCACGCAGGGGACCACCCAAGACCTCGTCCACCGATTCCGCATCAGAAGCCAACAGGCGCTCCGCCACAACATCGGCAAAGGCGGCGAAACTGGCGTCCTTGGCGACGAAATCCGTCTCGCAGTTGATCTCGGCTACCACCGCGCCCTTGTTGTCCGCAGCCAGTTTCACCACGATGACACCTTCGGCGGCGATGCGGCCCGCCTTCTTCGCGGCCTTGGCTTGGCCGGTCTTGCGCATCAACTCAATGGCGGCCTCGATGTCGCCGTCGGTCTCGAGCAGCGCCTTCTTGCACTCCATCATCCCCGCGCCGGTGCGCTCCCGCAATTCTTTTACCAAAGAGGCTGAGATAGCCATGACAGAACCCTCTAGGAGGAAAGTGTTGCTCGCCTTATTCCACGCCGGCTGCGGTCGATCGACCGCAGCCGGAGGCGCTCATTCATTCAGCCGGTTTTCCCCCGACCTCGATAAACTCGTCTTCCCCGCCGGCGACCATCCGAGCGGCGGTGGCCCGGCCGTTGAGCACGGCTTCGGCGGCCCCGCGGACATAGATCTGCACGGCACGGATCGCATCGTCGTTACCGGGGATCACGTAATCGACGTTGCTCGGATCGTTGTTGGTGTCGACCACACCGACCACCGGAATGCCGAGCTTGTTCGCCTCGGTGACGGCAATCTTCTCGTGTCCGACATCAATCACGAACAGCGCATCGGGGACACCCCCCATGTTCTTGATCCCACCAAGGCTCCGCTCAAGCTTCTCGCGCTCCCGGCTCAGCCCCAGGGCCTCTTTCTTGTTGAAGCGGCCGATGCTGCCATCCTCGAACATTGTCTCAAGCTCCTTGAGACGCTTGATGGACTGGCGGATGGTTTGGAAGTTGGTCAGCATGCCGCCGAGCCAGCGATCATTCACAAACGGCATCGCGCAACGCTGGGCCTCTTCCTGAATCACCTCGCGTGCGGCGCGCTTCGTACCGAGAAAAAGGATGCGCCCCCCATTGGCCGCCAGGGAACCAATAAAATTGAGCGCCTCCAGATACAGCGGAAGCGTCCGTTCGAGATTGATGATGTGGATCTTGTTACGCTGGCCGAAGATGTACGCCGCCATCTTCGGGTTCCAGTAGCGGGTCTGGTGACCAAAATGCACGCCAGCCTCAAGCATCTGGCGCATCGAAATATCGCTCATGACGAGAATCTCCTTGCCTTTTCGGGTTGAGCCTCCACGAACCCCATGGGACGACCCAGCCCCTCACAGGCCGAGGCACCCAGTCCCACGTGACGGTGCGTGTGCGGAGTGAAAAAACGGGCCACCAAAGGTTGGTGCCCGCCGCTGCACAGGTTGTAGCGATTGCGAACCATTTGCGATTCGCAGCTGCCTTTTATACCATGGATTGTCATTCTTCGGCAACGCCCGGCCTGGTCCAGCACCTGCCGATCATCGTTCTCCTTGCACCCCGACCATGAGCATTCCCCTAAAGACACCGAGCGAAGTGGAGAAGATGAGGGTCGCTGGCCGACTCGCCGCCGAGGTCCTCGAGATGATCGAGCCCTACGTCCAGCCGGGAATCACCACCGACGAGATTGACCGCATCTGCTCTGATTACATCGTCAACGTCCAGCGGGCCACGCCGGCACCGCTCGACTACCGGGGTTTTCCAAAATCCATCTGCACCTCGGTCAACCACCAGGTCTGCCACGGCATCCCTGGGGGCAAGCGCCTGAAAAGGGGCGACATCGTCAACGTCGACATCACCGTGATCAAGGACGGTTTCCACGGTGACACGAGCAAGATGTTCCTCATCGGCGAGGTCTCGGTGCTGGCCCGGCGCCTGGTTGAGGTCACCCGCGAGGCCATGCTCCGAGGCATCGCGCAGGCTCGCCCCGGCGCCCAGCTTGGAAACATCGGGCACGCCATCCAGAGCTTTGTGGAATCGCACGGGTTCTCGGTGGTCCGCGAATACTGCGGTCACGGTATTGGCCGTGAGTTTCATGAAGAACCGCAGGTTCTCCATTATGGAAACCCCTCGACGGGGGTGACCCTGCAGGCCGGCATGTGCTTCACGGTGGAGCCCATGATCAACGCGGGCAAGCGCTTCGTGAAGCTTCTCCCCGACGGATGGACGGTGGTCACCAAGGATCGCAGCCTCTCGGCCCAGTGGGAGCATACGCTGCTGATCAACGAGACCGGTCACGAAATCCTGACCCTGCGCGCTGAGGAAACAGAACCGCCTCCCTTCGCATGAGCATCCCAGAGACTGCTACGGGGGCACTGGTCGAGATCGAGGAGCTCGACCACCGGCTCGCGACCGCAATCGATCCACTGCCACTATTCCGCGAGACACTGCGTCGCGGCGCCGATGAATCCGAGCGCCGGTTCCTGGCCGGCGCTCCGATCGGTGAGCTGGTGCACGGACGCAGCGACTTGGTCGACCAGATCCTAGTGCGCGCCTGGAACCTCTACCTCCCGCAAACGACCGACGCGGCGCTGGTCGCGGTTGGCGGTTACGGCCGCGGTGAGCTGCACCCCGGCTCAGACGTGGACATCCTGATCCTGCTCGGTAGCGGGGCGGGCGACGATGTGAAGAACGCCATCGCCCACCTGATTGCGTTCCTGTGGGATGTCGGCCTGGAAGTAGGCCACAGCGTGCGCACCCTCGACGAGTGCGTCGGCGAGGCGAGCGGGGACATCACCATCATCACCAACCTGCTGGAGGCCCGCGCGATCACCGGGGAGCTGCCACTATTCCACGCCATGGAGCAAGCGACAGCGCCCGAGCGCATCTGGTCGAGCGAGGACTTCTTCGCCGCCAAGTGGTTGGAACAGCAGGTGCGCTGGCACAAATACGGCGATACCGCCTACAACCTCGAGCCCAACATCAAGGAGAACCCCGGCGGTCTGAGGGACATCCAGATGATCGGCTGGGTGACAGCACGGCACTTTGGCACCCGCAACCTGCACGATCTGGTCACCCAGGGTTTTCTCACCGAGACCGAGTATCAGACCCTGATCGAGCGTCAGGCGCATCTATGGCGCATCCGTTTCGCCCTGCATCGACTCACCCGGCGACGGGAGGATCGACTCCTGTTCGACTACCAGCGGACCCTCGCGCTCCAGTTCGGTTACCGCGACACAGAGGCTACCCTGGCCGTCGAGCAGTTCATGCAGGCTTACTATCGGACGGTCATTGTCCTCAACCGCTTGAACGAGATGCTGCTGCAGTTGTTCCAGGAGGCCATTCTGCTACGGGATGCCCAGGATCCGCCAACGCCAATCAACCGCCGCTTCCAGGTGCAGAGCGGCTTTCTGGAAGTGACCAGTCGAACCGTCTTTAAACGCTATCCGCTCGCGTTGCTTGAGCTTTTCTTGATCTTGGAGAATCACCCCGAGATCAGCGGGGTCCGCGCGAGCACCATTCGCCTGATCCGCCAATATCGCAGCCTCATCGATGAGGGCTTCCGCGCGGACATAAGAGCGCGCAGCCTGTTCATGGAGATCTTGCGCCAGCCCCAGGGAATCACCCATGCCCTGCGGCGCATGAACCGCTATGGCATCCTCGCCCGCTACCTGCCGATGTTCGCCAACATCGTGGGGCGCATGCAGTACGACCTGTTCCACGTCTATACCGTGGACGAGCATACCCTGTTGGTGATCCGCAACCTGCGCCGCCTGGACATCCCCAAGCACTACCACGAGTTCCCTCTGTGCAGCGCAATCATTCGCGGAATTCCTAAGCTGGAGCTCCTCTACCTGGCTGGCCTGTTCCATGACATCGCCAAAGGACGCGGTGGCGATCATTCCCTGATCGGTGCCGCCGACGCCCGGGAGTTCTGCCAGGCGCACGGACTGAGCGAGTTCGACAGTCGCCTGGTCGCTTGGCTGGTGGAGAAGCACCTCTCGATGTCAATGACCGCCCAGCGCCGAGATATCAGCGACCCGGAGGTCATCCAAGACTTTGCCGCGCAGGTGGGCGACCTGGTTCGGTTGGACTATCTCTACCTGCTCACCATCGCCGATGTTCGCGCGACCAATCCCCAACGCTGGAACGCCTGGAAAGACGCCCTGCTGCGCGATCTCTACCAAGCCACCCGGCGGGCCCTGCTGCGCGGACTGCACAACCCCCAGGCCCAGGACGAGCTGATTCAACAGAAACAGGCGGAGGCCCTGCGCGCGCTGCAACGACAGGGCTTCGACCTGGATTGCTGCAAGGCGCAGTGGTTGCTGTTCAACATCGACTTTTTTCTCAGCCTGTCGCCGGACGAGATCGCCTGGCAGACCGGGCTGGTGCTGGCGGCACGCCCCGGCGATCTTCCCTTGGTGGCGATCCGTCCCTTCACCGCCCGCGGGAGCACGGAGGTGTTTCTCTACACCCGCGACCGCGACAATCTCTTCGCCCTATCCACGGCGACCCTCGACCAACTCGGCCTGAACATCCTCAATGCCCGGATCATGACCACCAACGATGCCAAGGCACTCAACAGCTACCTGGTGTTGGAGCAGGATGGCAGCCCCATCACCGCGGCCGAGCGGCTCGAGGAGATCCGCGCCACCCTTGAGCAGGCGATGTACGCACCCGGGGAGTCCCCGTTCCCGGTCAAGCGGCGCATGCCGCGGCAATACCGCCACTTCACAACCCCCACGCAGATCGCCTTTTCCACCGACGAGACCAATCACCGTACCGTAATGCGTCTGCTGGCGCTCGACCGCCCGGGACTGCTCGCTGATGTGGGACTAGCCTTTGCCGAGTGCCGCATCCGCGTCCACAACGCCAAGATCGCCACCGTGGGTGCAGATGTCGAGGACGTCTTCTTCATCACTGGCACCGACAACCACCCCGTGACGCAAGACGGCCAACTCGACTGCCTGCGCGAGCGCATCGTGCATCGGCTCAGCGAGCGGGCCTGAATGCTGTTGACGCAGTCCTCGGGGGGGCCGAGCAGAAGACGCCCCGCAGCGAGTCCTTACCGCCTCTCACCTGAAATCGACCAGAACACACCAGAAGGCGACAGGCTGATCGGGATGCGCCGACCGGGGGGCGCCGGCGGAGGATCCCGCCCGGATCAATCCAGCACCTGAAACAGCCGGTCGTTGTGCCGGCGCTGGAGACAGATCGGACAACTGGAAGAGTCACCCTCTGGGGGATGCCAATAGGGCGCTCCGCAAGCGCCGCACCGGCTCCGAGTAAGGGGGATCTCCTCTCGCCGCGGTACCCCCCAGCGCAGGATCTCGATGGCACCCACGGAGCAGAGGTCGCGACACAAACCGCAGCCGGTGCAGAGGTCCGGGTCGGTCCTAAGGGACCCTCTAGTGCCTTGGCCGGAATACAGCTGAACGACATGCTGGGGGCAGATGCGGGCGCAGTCCCCACAGCCGGTGCATCGCTCGGGATCAATCTCGGGGCAAAAAATCACGACCTCGCCACTTCGGGAGGGAAGATAGCGCCCCGGAGGCTGAAAAGACATCGCTGCCGGCTCCGACCCTGGACCGACCTGCTCCGCCGCCCGGTGCAGAGCCGTTCGCAGGAACTGCCGCCGGCTGAGCCTGGGCCCGGCCTCCCGGTCCCCTGATCGATCCCGAACCCGCTGCCACTGGGCCACGGTGACCTGGCGCAGACCCAGGGAATCGAGACCACGCTGCCGCAACAGGCCGTTGAGCCGATCGAGGAGATCGAACAGCGAGTGCCACCCACCCCGATCGCAGCACTCACACTCCCCCTGGGCGACGACCAGGATACGGGAGCCGCCCCGGTAGGCAGCGAGAAGGCTATTCAAGGTCAGCCCATGGACGCAGGGCACCACAGCTTCCCCGCCGATCCTAAGCCCGGCGCGCTCGCACGCAACCAGGGTGAGCGCACCCTCCTCCAGTGCTCGGGTTTGCGCCGACACCGCCAGCCCCAACGCACCCTGGGGACAAG